>CERI01117290.1_pt1 | contig 16005 bp, 13 predicted proteins | sample 350261 | NCBI WGS metagenome assembly CERI01 (sample SAMEA2620979, study PRJEB7988) | marine metagenome | isolation source: saline water (ENVO:00002010), including
GTATTAGATTCATCTATTTGATTAACTGATTGATTAGTATTAGATATTTTATGTGTATTAGATTCATCTATTTGATTGACTGATTGATTGTGATTAATTATGTTTTGATGAAGTTGATTATTTTTATCTACTTTATAATTTTGATTTGAATTATTATTAAATATAGTATCATTGTGTTTATTAGTTTCATTATTTTTGATTATAGTTAAATTTATATAATTCCGAATAAAAATATAAGCTTTATGTAATATATATATTATAAAAATATATAATAAAATAACTTTAAAAGTTTCTAAAAAATTGTTAAACATTATAGTAATTAGATGTAAAATATAATTTATATTATAACTTAAAAAAAAATATAATTTATATTATAACTTAAAAAAAAATTAATATAATATTATTAATAAATGATTAAAACCATATTAATTTCAGATAGTTATATAAATGAAATAAATATAAAAACAAATAATATTTCAGATGAAACAATATATAAAAAATGTAATTTAAAAAGTAATATTAATTTTATTATGATAAAGGAATGGGAATTCAATGATAATATAATAGAATTGTGGGGTAAAACAAAAGGAATACAAAAATTTAAAAGTAGTTTTGATTTTTTTATAAAAAATGATTTGAATATTTATGGGAAATCGATATTTATAATGAAAAATAAAAATAAAGAATTTGTTTCTTTAATAGATAGTGATTTTGAACATTTTTTAAATGAAAATAATAAAATAAGTGAATTAAATGAAAAAAATAATAATATTAGTGTAGAAGGTGAAAGTATTGAAACTAATGAAGATAATGAAGATAATGAAGATAATGAAGATAATGAATCAGTAAAATCATTAGGGTCGGAATTACAATATGAAATATATAATTATTCAAGTGATGAAAATAGTGAATAAAATAAATAAAATTGAAAAATAGTTTAAATTTAAGTAATTATAAAATTATATAATGAGTAAATATATTAGAGAAATAAAAGATCCAAAACAATTTAGATTTAATATACAAAATAAATTAAATATTATTATAAAAAATAATAATATATCTGAAAATTTAGAAAAGGGTATTTTTAATTATACATTAGAATTATGCGATAATAAAAATATAGTAAAAAAATGGTCAAATGACAAATTTGTAATACTATATATTCAAAAATTAAAAAGTTTGTTATTTAATCTAAATAACAAAGATTTATTATTTAAATTAATAAATAAAGAAATTAAAGCACATAAATTGGTATATATGACACATCAAGAATTAAGACCAGATATATGGAATCCATTAATAGAGGCAAAGCGATTAAAGGATGAAAATAAATTTGTACCTAAGATTGAAGCATCAACAGATGATTTTAAATGTTTAAAATGTAAATCGAGGGGTTTATCTGAAGAAGAATATAGTAAATGTACATATTATCAATTACAGACTAGAAGTGCTGATGAACCTATGACAACATTTGTAACATGTATAAATTGTGGAAATAGATGGAGATGCTAATATAATTCTAAATCTTTTACATACCAATATTCAAATGTATTATTGGGTAATGGTCTTTCTATAATAAATGGTAATTTTTTTTCTTTTAGTTCTTTTTCTGCAATAATAAAATTATCTAAAATATTTTCAGAAACACTAGTAAATGGTTCTGCTCCAGCATTTAATTGTTTAACTCTAATACCTAATATTTTAGTTTTTTCAAATTTGGTTAAAAATGGAATTGTTTTATGAAATTTATCACAAATAAATCCATCTATTTTTTGTACAGCAGCTAATTTTTTAATCTCATTAAAATTTTTATTGAGACATTCAGGATGAGAATTAATAATATAATTTTGTTTAATTTCATTGTCAAATTTTTTCAAAAACTCTTCCGAATCTAAATCAGCCATATCAGGTATTGTGTTGATAAAGTTATTATTAACTACATTATCTAATTTATCATTTAATCCAATATTTAATTCATCCTCTTCTTCATCATTAATATCATCATCATCTTCATCAACAATAGATTCAGTATCTTGTGATGAATCATTATCAATATCTTCATCTAAAATACTTTCAGAATCGCTATTATTATTATTATTATTATCATCGTCTTGAACAATTTCAGAAGGCATCTTATTTTTATATATTATAAAAATAAGATTTATATCAATTTTAAAATTAATTATTTCTCAGTTTTCCAAGAAGTATCACAGTGACTACATAAATATAAATACTTCATTGATATATTATCATATCTAATATAAATAATTTCTTTTGTATTACTATCAAAATCGCTATTATTAGTAATACAAGAAGAATTTGGACATTTGATATAATTAATTCTTGGTAAAGTTCTATCAAATTTTGTATATTTATTAATATAGCTAGTTGATTTGTTATCATTATTTCCATTAATTACTTGTTTTAATATGGATTTACTCATATTAATTGTAGTGTTATCTTCATTTCCACATTTTCTACAATAATAAATTAAAGAATCACAATCATCATTTTCATTTTCAATTTTAATATAATACATGTTATTGCATACTTTACAAAAATCCATAATAATTAATATAATATATTAATTTATATTTAATTTTTAATTTTCAATTTTATTTTATTAAGATTTATATTTAATTCATTTTTATTAATTTTAATTTTAGTATTATAAATAGTTTCACTAATTTCACGTATATCCTTAAATGAATTATTTATTATAAAAATAATTTCATCATAATTTTTTAAAAAATTATAAATTATTTCATCTTTAAATTTAAATAGTATATTATCTAATATGTTTACATTTTCTTGATTAAGTAAATATTCTATTTGTTTAATAATAGTAAATTCAATATTTTTATATTTTATTATTAAATTATAATTATTTATATTTTTTAAATTGTTTGTTTCAGTAATACCAGGTTCATTAATTAGTGGATTTTCTGTTAAAATACTAGATAAAATTAATAAAATACTTGAAATTGTTTGACATGATGTCCATGATTCCCCTTTCCATGTATTTAATATTGATAAACATACTTTTCCATTTATATATAGATTAGGATTAAATCGTGTACTCCCATTGTTTGATATAAATGTTACTTTTGGTGGAGAAAATGGATAATTTTCAGAAAATTTGAATTTAAATAGATAATTACCATAATTATATGGTGTTTCTTGTGGTCCAATAATTAATGCATAACCTAATAAAATATGATTTTCATCATGTTTATAATAAATATTATCTAATGGATTATTTATTAGATATTTAACGTCTTTTGCAATCCTTTCAATAGTTTTTTTTTGTAAAATCATATCAGTAATAAATATATTATTATATATTTAAACATGTTTAAAAATATAATAAAATTGAAATAAAAATATAATATTATATATTATTAATAAAATAATGAAATCAAGTTCAAATTTAATTAAATCATATTCAAGTAAAAAATATGACGATTATTTAAAAAATGCCAAAGCAAATAAAGGGGAAAATATTTTAAATACTAGAATAGGAGATAAAGAATTAAATATATATGGTGGGTGTTATAATATAAAATATTCTAAAGAATTTTGGGATCTATATTATAATCATGTTTTTGTAAATAATAATTATGAATATTTAACTGAGAAACAATTACAGGACGATGGTCCATTATTAATCGATATTGATTTGCGTTATAATTCAAATATAAAAAAACGACAACATAATAAAAATCATATATTAGATATTATAATTTTATACTTAAACAAATTAAATGAAATGTTTGAAATTAATGATAGAAGTAATATTTTTGCTTATGTAACCGAAAAACCAGAAATTAATACATTAGAAAATAAAACAAAAGATGGTATTCATATTGTTTTTACAATAAAAATGACTAAAGCAGAGCAACTTGTATTAAGAAAAAAAATATTAAATGAAATTGAAAATATTTTTGAAAGTATACCATTAACAAATAGCTATGAAGATGTTATAGACGAAGGTATAACAAAGGGGTTTGTTAATTGGCAATTATTTGGTTCGCGTAAACCAGGTAATAAAGCATATAATTTAACATATTACTATTCACTAGTTTATAATTCAGAAAATGATTTATGGGATATTAAAGAAAAAACATTATCAAAGGAAGATTTATTAATTCATTTACCATTAATGTCTGCCAGATATGATAACCATATTAGATTCACATTAAAAAATAATAAAAGTTTATTAGAATCAATACAAGAAGAAGATAAAAATTTAAATCATAAAGATAAAAAACCAAAAGCAAATATAATAAATAACAATATTGATTTTGAATATTTTGATTACAGGAAAATAAAAAATGAAATAGATATGAATAATTTATTAGATGTATTTTTAAATAATTTATCAAATAATGATTATGAACTTAAAGAGACACATTTATTTACTATGATATTACCAAAAGAATATTATGGTGAAGGTTCATATAATAAATGGATTAGAGTTGGGTGGGCTTTAAAAAATACAAACGAGAAGATGTTTTTAACATGGATAAAATTAAGTAGTTTATCAGATACATTTAAATATTCTGATATTCCAGAATATTATGAAATGTGGAAATCATTTGAAATAAGAAATAGTGATAAATTAACATCTAGATCAATTATGTTTTGGGCAAAAACTGATAATTTTAAAAGTTATCAAGAAATTAGACAAGAAACAATTTCATATTTTATTGATTTAACTTTAGAATCAATTGTTACTAAAGATAAAATTGGTGAATTTGATCTAGCTAATGTATTATTTCAATTATATAAAGATCAATTTGTTTGTGTAAGTGTTAAAAATAATCAATGGTATGAATATAAAAATTATAAATGGCATGAAATAGATAGTGGAAATTCTTTAAGATTATTAATTTCTAAAAAAATGCACGATGTTTATATTAAAAAGGCGCAAGATTTAATTGAAACTGTTACTAAATTAGAAAATAATGATCAGCCAGCAGATTCGTTAAAATTAAAAGCTTCTAAATTAGGTGATATTTGTATTTTATGCAAAACAACAACATGCAAAAATAATATAATGAAAGAAGCTAAAGAATTATTTTATGATAAAGAGTTCTTAAATAAATTAGACTCTAATCCATATTTAATGTGTTTTAATAACTATGTTGTTGATATTAAAAATAAAACACATAGAAAAGGTAGACCAGATGATTTTATATCAAAATCAACTCATATTGATTATATACCATATAACGAGTTGATTGGTCCTTCTAAATTTAATAAAAATGAAAAATATGAAAATATTAAAGAAGATATATTTAAATTTATGAAAGAATTATTTCCAGACAATGATTTGCGAAAATATATGTGGGAACATCTTGCATCTACTATCGTAGGAACAAATATGAATCAAACATTTAATATTTATAATGGTAGTGGTGCAAACGGTAAATCTATTTTAGTAGAATTAATGAGTAGAGGTCTCGGCGATTATAAAGCAACAGTACCAGTTACTTTAATTACACAAAAAAGAACTTCTATAGGATCTACTTCTTCTGAAATTGTACAACTACAAGGAGTTAGATATGCTGTAATGCAAGAACCAAGTAAGGGAGACAAAATTAATGAAGGCATTATGAAAGAAATTACTGGTGGTGATCCTATTCAAGGTAGAGCATTATTTAAAGAAACAATAACTTTTATTCCACAATTTAAATTAGTAGTATGTACTAATGTTTTATTTGAAATTCCTACAAATGATGATGGTACATGGAGAAGGATTCGATTATGTGATTTTGTATCAAAATTTATTGAAGAACCATATAATAATGAAAAATTTCCGAAGGAAAACTTTCCATTTCAATATAAAGTTGATGTTAAACTATGTGAGAAATTTGAATATTGGTCACCTGTTTTCATGTCTATATTAGTTGATTTAGCATTTAAAAATCAAGGTTATGTTAAAGATGCAAAAATTGTTTTATCTGTAAGTGATAAATATAGACAAAATCAAGATTATTTAACTGAATTTGCTAAAGAAAAAATTATTAAAAAGAATGATGGTAAAATTAAGAAAACTGAAATTCTTGAAGAATTTAAGAATTGGTTTATTATTCATTATGGAAGAAATAATTTACCAAATGGTAGAGAAATTACTGATTATATGGATAAACATTACGGTAAATCATATAGAGGTAAATGGTCAAATGTTGAAATAAATTATGATGATGATAGTGATTATGAAGATGTATAAAAATATATAATATTTAATAATTTATATTTTATATTTTATAAGATATAAATTATTATAATTCAGGATGATATTGAGAATTATTGCTTTCATAATCATTAACTATATCTGCGTAACTAATTATATCATCTCTTAAATTATTTTTTTCTAAAAAATTTATAATTTTTATATATAAAAAATTTACTATTTTACCTAATATAAATGGTAATATTATATATAATATAACTAATAATAATATCCTTACATTTTTATATAATTTTTTAGGAAAAAATTTACTTAATATTAATGAAATTACTAATCCAATATAGTAAATTATTAAAGCAACATAATATATTTTACTATATGTTTTAAGATTCTCTTGACTATATAAATTTTTTTTATTATCTATTAACGAATTTTGAGAATAAATATTTGTTTTTCTTTTTATTCTATCTAATTGTTGTCTTTTTGTATTTAATACTGATAATGAATTTCTTATTGTTTCTACTAAATTATTATAATTTGTATTTAATTTTGAAAAATAAGTTTTATATTGCTTAAAATAGTGAAATGTTGAAGGACAATAGCAGTTTGCTAATTCCTCGGTGTTTGTATTTGTATTATCAATAGTTGCACGACATTGATGAAGTCCACTATCTGCATTTGCGTGTATTCTAAGAGATTGTGCCCATACTTCTAGATTATTAAATCCTCCTTCATTTGATGAAAATCCTTCAATTAATGAAGATTCTTCAATTGATGAAAATCCTTCAATTTGTGAAAATCCTTCAATTTGTGAAAATGATTCTACAGTTTTTATTCTATATAATGCTGGTAATTTAGCAGTATATGCAATATCATTCCATTTACCATTTTTACGTAATTGTATAACATTTTCTTTTCCTTTATAATTATCTGGTTGTTTATTATCCCATATTGAATAAGTTATTTCTGAATATTCGAAATTACCTCCATTTTTCTTTACCCATTTCCACCCCTGCCCCGTGCGAAGACCTGATATAAAAACAGATTCAATTTCTGGATTATTTTCAAATGCTGCTTTCTCTCCAAAATTTTTTTGTTCATTTAATGTATCGAAATGCGCAAGTTCCATATTCATTCTTTGCGCTGTATAAAAATGATCTACAAAAGTTTTTTTTTCTTTATTTAAATAAAAATTGGCTGAAGATTTATGATATAATTTATGTATTTCTGGTGATTCTTCAAATAATGTTTCATGTCCTCCATCTTCACCATGAACATGTAATTTAAATCCTGTCATTGGTTGATCATCTCCTTCTTTATTAATTTTATTAAAATATCTACGTAAACCAGGGTTTTTTGCTTGCTCTGGATGTTTTGGTTCAAGATGTCGTCTCGCATCATGTGCACTTTCACTTTCAAGTACTTTTTTTACGATCTTTAATGATTTTCCTACCCCTTTACTTGGATCATCATTCTCTAATATTTTTACTATATCTTGTGTTATTTTACTTCTAGCATTATTCATTTGTTTCGTCAATTCACTAGTTTTTGGCTTCTCGTCAGCCATTATTATAATATAAAATTATTATATTATAATATAAAATTATTATATAAATACTAATGATAAAATAGATAAATAAAAAATATTTTTAATATTAATTTCTCGATCTCTCGATATCTCAAATAATATTTTTTTATAAGTATAATTTATGATTATGATTATGATTATTATTATTATTATAACTGGAACATTTATTTTTTATTAATAAACTTGAAAAAATTATATGCTTCCTAAAACTTCATTTAATACTGTATTTTTATTTGATTTAAATCCCTCCTCTAATGGTGAGCCTACAATATTATCAAAGCCATCTGGCTGTGGTCTTACAATACATCTATTTTTTCCTGTGTCATATACCATACCGTTATCACAACAATCGTTACCTGAACATGTTCCAGATAAGAAACCCAAATTGTATTTTTTTGCTGGATATTTATTTCCCTGCATATTTTTAACATATTGTCTATCATATCCTTGATTTGTTTTATCAAAATTAATTGGATCTCTTAACCCTAACCATACTAGTTTCCATATTATATAAATAATTGTTATTATAATAATTAATGCAATAAATAGCTCTGTTAATGAATCACCCATAATTCCTTTATTATTTAAAACTTTTGCTAAAACAAAAAGTACAAATGCAATTACTACTATTTTTCCAAGATTAAGATATTCATTATAAATATTCATTTCATATTGTCTTGTTTGTACCAATCTCTCTTTTTTTATATTATCTTGTTTTTTTCTTTGATAAACATGATGAAGATTTGTTGATTTATCACTTGTTAAATAATCAGAAAAAATCTCTCCTGCGATATCACGTCTCTGTTGCAATAATTCACCGGCTAAATTTTTTGCTCTAAATAATCTATTTTTAGCATTTTCATCAGCTTGTTCGTCCATGTCTAATTCCATATTATGCATAATACTAACTAAATCAGCACCTAATTTTTGTAAATCTCTTTCTGTAACCGGGGGGGCGGAGGCGGGCTCGGCGGAGGCGATGCCCTCCCTTAAAGTAAATGGTTGTATTATTTGTGATTTTCTACCAGGTATAAAACCCACCCGACCTTTTGTGGGGTCAGGTGTTGATTTTCCTAATTTTTGTATTGTTTCTAAAGCGTTCCCTATTTGTTTTGACCCTTTATCTAATTTGCTTTGTCTTAAAGATAATTTACTAGTATCATAATCCCCTCCGGCGGGTAATACACCAATGTGACCATCTGCTGCTAATTTTTGTCTGGTTAATATAACGTTCCCAAGAAGTTTATTTGCTCTCTCGGCCGATGCTTGAGAATCAGCGGAAGCTGTAGCAGTAACCGCGTGATCCTCTTTTATTGCTTCTAAAAGGCTTTGGACTTCTTCTAATATTTCGCCAGTATTATCTTTATCCCCCTTTGCCCCGTCCTCTGCTAGTTTGCTGTCATGAGCACTTATTGTGGCCTCACTCATTTTTGTATTTGCAACACCTGCATAATAATTAGCATTGTCTTTTGATACTTTAGTTTGCCCCTCTGCCGCCGCCGCCGCCGCCGCCTCTGCCGCCGCTGCCGCCTCTGCCGCCGCAGCGCCCCTCTCCGACTTCAGCGCCCCATCTTTGCTTTGATTAATTTTCTTCAGCGCCGAGTTACCATAATTAACAACATCATTACCGATATTGTCGATTTTAGTTCTAGCCCGTGCACCAGCAGATCGAGCTTGCGCTGCTACTGATTCAACTCCAGCAGAATCGATCATTCCCGCTCCTTCTTTAAATCCTTCTTTTAAAGATAAAGCAGAACCTTCCAAATCTGAATGTACATTAGTTCCTATTCCAATAATATTATTTCTGAATGCGCTGTTTGAACATCTTAATTTTTCTATTCTTTCTTCTTTATCACATCCTGTTATTTTTTGCATATCACATACTTGATATCGTGGCCAACACCATTGAGTCCCTTGATGCGTTTCACATGGTTTACCTATTAATTCCGGTTTTGTAGAATATTTTATCACCTTTGGTTTACATGGTGGTTTTGGCTGATTAATTGGTACGCTTTGTGGTGGATCTGGATTAGTATTTTCACTGCTTCCCTTATTTCCCATATTATATTTATTAATATAAATAAATATAATAATAATTTACAAACATATTATTTGTTTATTGCTTTTTACTAAATTTTCTTATTATAAGTAATAAACATAATACACTAATACCGCCTACCATTGACAATAAAATTAATTGTAATTTGTTACTTTTTAATAATATTTCACTGTCTTCAAAACGTTTTTGAGTTGTTAAATAATTATTTTTAAATTTTTTAATATTACCTATATATTTTTTATTTGTTAGTTTCATTCCTCCAATATCATCTATATAATAATTATCTGCATTAAGTCTAACATAAACTTTAGATCCACTAGTAACACCATTTTCACTTAATTTTTTTGAATAGTCTAATTTATTTCCATCTTTATCATAATAATTAAATAATCCTACCATGTCTGGGCTTACTCCTTCTATTAAACTGTTTTCAATTTTTCTTTTTATATCAATTACGGTGTCCGCATGAAGATTTATATCTACAGTTTTATATAATCCTAAATCTGTAAATTCAAGAACAATTGTTGTCGTTGTCGTTGGCGTTGTCGTTGTCATTTATATATATAATTAAAGTAATTAATTAATTAATTAATTGTGCGGTATTTAATTATTTAATTATTTAAATATTTTTATATAATTACTTAAATAATAATATAAAATGAAATTCATTATATTTTTATATGTTTTACATAATCTTTAAAATTGATTAAATTTTTAATATCCATATAATAATTTATAAATAAAATAATAAAAATAGAAATAATAAATAAAATTATAGAAATTTTAGTATTAAAAAACCCAGTAATGGTAATGATACCTATTATAAATATTAAAGCATATACAAATAGTGTTTGTTTTTGTTTTTTCGATTGTATTTCAATATTTTCCTCTTCTCCGTTTAACTTATTAGTTTTCTTTTTTAAATCTATAAATTTTTGCGCTATAATATTTTGACTTTTTGCCTCTATTTCTGTATTTTCAAATATTTTTTTATCGCCTATTTTAACAGTTATTATATAATTTTTATCACTTTTTTCTAGATATTCATCATCTGTAAGATGATAATTTTCCCAATCAATATCAAAATTACCAACTATATCAACAAAATTTCCATCGCTATTTGTAACTAGTCGACTTGTACTTGGTAAGCTTACTCTGAAAATAAACTTTGATTGGGGTATTAAACTATAAAAAAGTTGGTCATCAGGTACAATTAAATAATCAGCCAATAATTTCATTTTTTTGTAAAATTCTTTTAATAAGGTATAAGTATGTACATCAGCAGTATATTTATAAACAATATATTGCCCATACATTATATCAGGGTAATCTTTGTCAATTCGCTCATATTCTATTTTATATTCCTCCAGTTCACCGCCTTCCCCTATTTTATTAGCAAAATCTTTAATATCTTCTTTTATTTGATCAAATAAATCAATTATCTCAGTAGTTAATTCTTCTGCATAATTAACATTTCTAAAGATAGAAGGATTTTCTCTATATAAGTTTGGATTAACATAACCAATACCTTTTAATCCACTATTATCATATTTATTATTATTTTTATTAAATACAGCACTATCATGTGATGATAATTTTATGTTTTCATTATATACATCTTGTTCAGGTATTTTTTTGTAATTTTTTCCGCCGCAATCTATTAAAAATTTATAGTCTTGAAAATTTTTACCATCATTTTTATACATTGTACATTTATTGGTAGTATTATTTATAGTATAAAATGCACAATCATTTTTATATTTTTCTATACATTTTTTTTTACATTCGATACTACTACTTATTGGGGTAATTGATTCGTTGTAACTTGTTAGTTCATCAGAAAAAAAAGGGCCAGCCTGATTTTTTTTTAAAATATTATAAAAATATGTATCTTTATTTTTACATAAATTGGTATATGCTTCTTTTATAAATGATTCATTAACCATTATTATATTATATAAGTATTATTTTATAATATAATAAAAAATTTACTAAATAATGTTTATTTTTTTTTAATAACCAAAAATAATACAATTATTGGCAAAATAATTAAAAATATTATTTCTATTATTTTAATTTGTTTTAAGAAATTAGTATCATGTAATTTTGCATTATTTCCATTTTTACTTAATTTTAATTTATTAAATATTTTTTTTTCCTTTTTTATTTCATCTTCTAATGCATCTATAAAATTTAAATAATTTTTATTAGCACTATTTAGTAATTCAGTATCGTCTTGTATATTTTTATAATAAGCAACTAACGAATCTTTATTATTATCAGAATCAAATATTTTATTCCACATATCGGTTGTTGCTGTTTTTATATCAGTTATTACAATATCAATTTTTGCTTGTTTATCTATTTCACCTTGGGTATAGAGAGTACCATTATGATAGTTTTGTATCTTTTTAGATGAGTCGTGAACTATTGTTAAAAAATTTTGAAAATCTAGATTAATTTGTGCCATCGGTTTATCAATATTATTATTAAACTCATTATATTCGGTTAATTTTCTTTTAATTTGTAAATTTTTATATGTATCATTATTTATAAATTTAGTTTTATATATTATATATCTATCTTTGCCTCCAAATGCATTTAGATTCTCATTTGTCACAGTATCAGAAGGGTTATAAACAACACATTTTTTATCATTACTTTTATTATTTTGTAAATATTTTTTTAGATCTTCTTCATTTGTGTGTTGTGTTGTTTGTGAATTTGAATTACTAAATACATTCGCAATAAAATCATTTACTGGTGAAATAAGATATGTGAATATATTAGATCTGTCTGTAGTTTCTTTTTGTATTGGTCTATATATAATATTATTTTTTGGAATAGTGCAAGTATATTTAAAATTTTTATTACTAGTATATGAAAGATCATTTACTAAAAAAAAATTAGAATAATGTTTTTTTGCTTCTTTTTCACAGTCTTCTACACTATAATGGTTATCTGATTTTAATGTAAATTCAGTTATGTGAAAATTATCTTTATTGGTTATAAATTTATCAAATGTTTTATCATCACCAAAAATATTTTCTTGTTCTTCTGTAATTTCTGATTCAGTTTGATAACAAGGTATATCACCACCTGATTCTTTTTTATAAAAATACATGTTATATTATTAATATAAATAAATAATTTATTTAATTTTACAAACTCTATAATAAATACTATTAATCGAGGTAGGGCTATTTCTTTCAATTTTAACTATATTATCTGGTCTAATACCTAAAACTAAAGATACTGGACTAAAGAATGAAATATCGGGTATTTGATCATTATTTAAAATATTAAAATTTTTCTTAAATAATTCAGCTTCATCGGGGGTTAATATTGTATGTTTAGGTACTAAAGTATGTTTTAAAATATTAAATTGTAATCGTTTTATATTTAATAATGATATGTAAATATTTTCTGTCATCCATAATGTTTTGATTTCTTGTATTAAAGTATCATTTGGTTCGTCTTTAATAATAATAATGAGATCATCATTTTTAGTTAGTATATTTTCTAAATGAAATAAATCTTCAACAATAGCAAAAATATTTCCCGATTTAATTAATTTATTAATATAATATTTTACATATACCTTTTTTTGAGTTGTATTATTTGTTAATAACATATCTAATTGACTATTTTCATATAAGATGGAGATTTCATTAATATCAAAATTATCATAGTTTTCAGTATTAAATCCGCGTTCTTTTAAAATTTCGAGTAAGTTAAGTCTAGATTTGTAAATATAAGTAGTGTTGTTAATATTTGAACTCATATTTATTATTTAAATATATTTTTTCTTTATTATATCAATTTTTTATATTTTATAAAAAAATGATATATAATTATTTTTTTTAATATTTATATATCATTTATATGATTTTTCTAGATAGAATATATTTTATGCATCCTCTTATATTATCTATTTTTTTATATAATATATTTCTTTTATTTAATTATATATATAATAATAATTTAATAATATATCGTATTATTCGTAATATTTTTGCTTCTAATTTTGTAGATGATTTATTACCATATTATAATAATTGTTCTAATGAATTATTAGTAGAAGAAATTACAATAGTAATATCAGCAAAAGATACATGTAGTCAAGGAATATCAGTTTTACTACATTTATTATCTATTTTACCTAAAAATATTTCAATTTTTTATGTTTATCCTGATTTTATTGGATGTAATTTTATAGATTTAAATTTAAATTTATTTGATAATTTAATTATAAAAAAAATTTTATCTTATTCATCACCAATAAAAGGTTTTCTAGAAGTTCAAAATTTAATTAAAACACCATATACATTATTAATGCATAATGATGTTTATGCGATGGATTATAATTCTTTTTGTGAGTTATATAGAGGATTAGAAAAAAATACAAATGCGTCATTTTCTGTTCCTCAAATATATGAACGTTCTGAAAATAACATATTATCAACTCACGGTCATAATAAAAATTTGCATTTAAAATTATATAATAATGTTTATAAATTACATTACGATGTTGATTTTGATTTATTAACAAAAAGAAAAAGTTCAGATTTTAAAACGTCTGGTTATCCTCAAATGGATTTTATGGAAGATCATGTATACATGGCAAGAACAAATATTTATCATTTATATTTAGATGAATATGCATCACATACAATGGAACAATTTGATTCTGTCATGTCATTGCGTTTAAATAATACATATCCATGGTATGTACCTACTTCTCGTTTTATTTTTGATGTAAATATTGATAAAATTTCTTGGTACGATATTCCTTATTTTGTGAATAAACGCAGTGAAGAAACTTGTATAAATGTTATAGATTATTTAACATCAAAATGGGGAATTATTTTTCCAAATACTGGTATTTGGAATTATATAAGATATTCATTTTTACATAAAATAACTTTTTATTCATTTGATTTACCAAAAGATAGATTAAATCAAGCAGCTCTTTATTATAGTTGGTTTCATTCTATTGGTTTTAATCGTTATAATAATTTTACTTTAAATGAAATATGTAATAATATAGAATTATCTAAAATAGATAATATTGAAATTTCTCGAAAAATAAATATAAACAATGATTTAATATTTAATAGAAGTAACAATATGGATAATAAATATAAAAATATTATTAATTTATTACCTATTAATAATAAAAGACAATTAATTAATATTAATTTAAATACTGATTATATACCATTAGCATATACTATGAATAATAATTGTGATGAATCTAAATGCGGAATGTTATTAATAGATAATAATCTTTGTTATTGTTTTATATATATTCCGCCATATAATATAGATAATGATTATGGTATATCATATATTTTAGATAAAATAAAAATTCCTTCACGAATTACTAAATTTATACAAATGAAATATTTTATAAAAAATTATAACAAATTAGAAAAAAATTATAATTTTTGTAATTTTAATAAAAAAGAATGTAATTTTATCGTACCTGCATTTTCAAAAGATACAAGATTAATCAAATGGTCTTGGTTTGCTAATTAAAACAATTTTTTTTTATTATGATTGAAATTGAACAGTTTTTGTTTCTGATGATATATTTTGTTCATCTTCATGATTTAATTCTTGGCCTCCATCTAGATGTTCATTAGTTAATTCTTCATTTTCTATTATATTATTTCCACCAGCTAAAGTAACTTCTTCTTTTTGTTCTGGTGTTTTTTCTGATGATTCTTCTTTATTATTACCTGTAATTAAATCTACTACATTAGTTAATGCAGTTTGTATTTGCTCTCCAATTGAAATAGCTGGTTTATTTTCTTCACCATCATCTGATATATTATCATCTTCTAATTCTTTATATTCATTATATGAGTCTTCTGCTTTTTTAACTGACTCGCGTGTTATTGGATGTAAATCATCATCATCATCATTATCTAAATCGCTTTCATCTGGTTTAATGTTTGATATAGTCATCAATTCTTTATTAACATTTTTTTGATCAACTTTTGTTTCTTGTAATTCTGTTTTTTCATTTAAATATAAATCTTTTAAAATATTATTTGTTTTTTCTGAATTCATAGATGTTAATTGATCAATATTATCTTCTGTAATTATTCTCATTTGTATATTCATTGTTTGTAATTCTTGCATTAATAATTTAAA
>CERI01117665.1_pt1 | contig 15968 bp, 11 predicted proteins | sample 350261 | NCBI WGS metagenome assembly CERI01 (sample SAMEA2620979, study PRJEB7988) | marine metagenome | isolation source: saline water (ENVO:00002010), including
AATTAAAGTAATAAAAAATAATAGAATATGGCAACACCACAACAGGGTTCAGGAGCAGAGCAAGATCAATTTTGGCCTTTACCAAAGTTTTATTTTTCTGTCGATATTGGAGAATACACAGATCTACCTTTTCAAGAAATTAGCGGTTTAGATATTGAAACAGAGGCTATCGAATACAGACACGGTAACAGCCCAGCAATGTCGGCAATTAAGATGCCGGGAATGTTTAAGTTTTCTGATGTTACCCTAAAGAAAGGAGTATTCTCAACGGACAATGACTTTTACGATTGGATATCTTCAATCTCATTAAATACTTTTGAAAGAGTTACAGTTGTTATTAAGCTTCTTGATGAGAGCGGTACTCCCTCAATTACATGGACGCTTTTAAATGCTTTTCCATTGAAAGTAACACCGACTGATATGAACTCACAATCTTCAGAAGCTGGAATAGAAACTATTGTTTTTGCTCACGAAGGATTAACTGCTACTGCGGATTAATAACTGTTCTCAAGTAATATTTTAATTGCTCAATGATGTGCTCTACAGATGCATCGTTGAGCTTTTTCTTTTTTAGGAACAAACATATCTTATCCTCTACTCTATTGACTTTATCCAAGTATGAATCATTTGTGATGGTCAATATCGATTTTTCTGAAAATTTAAGTAAGTAGTAAAAGTCATCAAAGGAGATGAAATCTAGATTTAAGATTTGCTCAGAAACTTCGGAGAACAAGTTCTTTATTTTAGACGTAAGATCATCATATTCAGAATTTCCGTTGATAATAAGAATTAATTTATTTCCTTCTCGATTCATCATAATCCTTTTTAGAAGGTTCATAATGTTATCCAAAAAAAATAATTCTTCAGAAACGTCAAGATAAACAAAAATATATTCTAGAAAGTCCAATTGTTTTTGACCGTTACTTTCTAAAGTCCAATTGATTAACTTTTCTGTATTGATGAGTTTTGTTTTATCAATATTTAATTCTGGCTTTATCATTAAACCATTAATGTCTTTTAAAATCTTAGTCAAAATATTTTCAGCTAATACAATTTCAAAATCTGTGGCACTCAGGTTGGCGTATTTCCTGAGGTCTTTTTTATCAATCCCGATTCTTTTTTTCTTTGAAATGAATTGTGAATACAAAACTGAGCGAAAACTGGTGTCTAAATTTATGATTAAATCATAAGGATCGGTTCTTTTGTTCCATAGATCCTTTAATCCAAAACTCATTTTGATTTTGTTGAAATCTGATTTTTTAAAAAAAATATTTTCCGAAACAAATGATTCATTTTTGATGAGGTCAAACTTTAAATTTTGATCCTTGTAAAAGAAAATGAGGTTTTGTTTAATTAAATTAATCAGTATTAATTTTTCATATCCCTTAGATAATGAGCTGATTAAAAGAATGTTCATTTTAGAATATAACTGGATTAAACGATTTACATGTCATTGTATTTTTCAGCATGTATTTTTTTGATTTCATCAAATGTGCTTTCTAAATCCAAATCCCAATAGACCAGATTTCCTGATCGATCTGCTGTTACAAAATATTGAACCCCACCGTATGTGAATGATTCAATTGCATTGCCAAAATTATTATCTCCAAAATTTATGCTAACTGGAGTTTTTATTTTTACTTCATCTGAATTACTGCCATTTTTAGAATAAGGAATGACAGTTAAATCACCGTTTTCAGTAATAATATGGATGTTTTTTTGATCGTATAAAAGATCATTTATTTTACTGAAGTTTGCTCGGATTGAGTTTACATATTTTAATGAATTATTTTTTTGATAATCATAAATGTAAATAGAACCTTCTTGTGTTCCAATAAAAACAGTGCCGCTGTAAAATTCAATTTCGACTGCAGTCTCGTTTTTAATATTAAGTAATTGATCATTAAATTTAAGCACCTTATTTGTGTTAAGGTTGAATAAAATAGCATTTCCTAGATTAGTAACCATGAATACGGTGTTGTTTGAATCAGAAAAAGACATACTAACTATTACTTCATCAGTTTCCAAATTGTCAAAAGACAGTCTTTTCATGTATTTATTTTCACCATAATTAATCTCATTGATATCGATAATAATCAATTCTTTTTCAAGACTGGCAATCAATTTTTTATTTTGACTACTAAATTTTAGGAAGTTGATACCTCTAATCAGGTTTCTAAAAAGAGACTTCATTTTTCTCGCCCCATCTTTGATGACTCTGCCAGGTCTCCATCCCTTAGAGTTAAAAATTCTGGATTTTTCTTTTGTGTCCAGTCGAACCAACCATATTGAACTATTCTCAAGACCAACTGCAACTACATTTTCGTTGATGAATTCTATAGCATTGATATTGGATTTGAATTGAACAATTTCATTGAGTTCTTCAATTTTGTTTACAGAATTGAGGTTAGTGTACAGTTTTTTTGACTCACCACCTGAGGCAATTTTACCTCCCATCGAAATGTTCAAGGCTCTTAGAGGTTGTTTGTTGCTTTGGATCAATTCATATTTTTCAATTTCAGCATACTGATTTTTCCCATTTAGTTTTGCTAATAAGAGTACAGAAATTTGCCTTAGGTCATCGCCGTCATAATCTCTATCTAGTTTATTTCCTAAATATTTTATTCTTTCATAATGGTCTAATGATGAACTCGAAAGTTCTCCCAACAATACTTTGTCGTATTCATTAACACTGGTGTTTTTGAGGGTGTACAGAATGGAGGATAATGATTCTTTTAACTCGATAAATTCTTGAGAATCTCCAGCATTTTCAGATTGTTCTTCTGCTATTGATAATATTTTTTCTGCTCTTAAACTGTCTTGAAATATTCTAATTCGTTTTGATTCTAACTTATTTTCTTGTTCATCAATTAACATTTTCAGAGAAACCATTTTCTTTTGTGATAGTAGTTGTTTCTGGATCATACTCAGGCGAAGTTTTTGTTCTTCTTCTCTTTTAATATTGTCTAAGCTATCTTTAGTTCTCAACTTAATAATATCTCTATTTAGAATTTCAGCTTTTTCTTTTTCTCTTTCAGCTAAAGCTTTTTTCTCTTCCATTTGAGTTGCGAAAATCGCAAGTTTTTCAGCCTCTTTGTGTCGCTCATAGATCAGGAGCAATGCAGATAAAAAGAAAATTATAAATACACCCCATTGTAACTTTTTTGCTCTTTTTTTTGCATTCAGAATATCTTTGTTGATTCCCTCAGCTTTTTTTAATTCACGATCTCGTACCCTCTGACTTTCTTTTATGTAATTAACCGTTTTATGAAAATCGAAGCTGTATTTTTTGGACCAATTGTCATTAATTAATTTGTTATCAAGCCATAAACTTGCGGAATCAAGAGATTTAGCGGTAAGTAAACTTTCCTTGGGGTATTTTTTTGATTTTTCATAGTTTTCTTTAAAAATCAAATAGAATTTTTCTTCTTCTTTTTGCCATTCTTTGAATCGTCCCCAAGAATAAATAGTTTGATATTTTAGTGTTATGATATCATTTTTACTGAAATTATTTTGACGATTTGCATTCCCTCCTTGAAAAATACTTTTAAAAATGTCCAGAGAATCTCCAAAATTAGATCTAACTTTTTTTATCAGAGGATTTATTTGATCTTGTAATTTGGAGTATTCATAAATATAGTTAATAGTTTGATAGGATACACTGTTTCCATTTGTATTGGCTAAAATCATACTTCTCATTAGCAATTCTAAACATCGCTTTTCTTGATCTGATAAATTTGAGTAAAAAGATTCAATTTCATCTTGAAAAAGAGTTGAAAAGTCACCAAATTCGTTTATGAAAAAAGCATCAACAAATAAAATATCCTCAGGTATTTCAGCTGCATGGGCTGAGTATAATTCTTTTAAAAAAAAGTTTATGTTTGGCAGTAATGTTACATTTTCCTTAAGCGAATCTCCCATGGATTCGATTAAGTCATCGGACAATTGAACATTGCGTTTGTGAAATGTTTTTTCTATGATTTCACGAATACCTGTTGAGCCTAATTTTGGTATGGTGTAGTGGGAGCTGTTCAGTATTTCTGTAAACCGTTCGTAATAGTTGAGTTTGCTTGTGTAATTTGCTTGAATGGCTAGAATAAAATAGATTGCTGTTTCTTTGTATTTACTCGTTCTGTAAATTAAATCGAACAAGATATTATCGTTCAAAGATTCTGCATAGTCAAAATGCTCGGTGTATTTAAAGAGATCTTCAAGTTGATCAATAACAATTAGAAGGTTTTTCTTTTCATTAATTTCCGAATTCCCATAGATATCAATTAAAGCTAAGTCTTTTTTATCCTCGATTATGGATGTGTAATTTTTTTTATCGGTTGTTTTTGCTTTTTCATTGAGGTACAGTACCCCAGTATGAGATAGGGCATGTGCAAAATTTTCTATGGGAGACACTCCTGGTCTAAAGTTACAAACAACCCAATCTTTTCCGGCTTGTCCACTAAACCTACTCTTGAGTAGAGGGAGAACTCCAGCATTAATCAAGGATGTCTTCCCAGAGCCACTTTCCCCCGAAATGACAACCAATTTGTGTCGTTGTAAAATATTTAATACATCCTCAACTTCTTTTTCTCGAGCGTAAAAAACAGAAGATTCAGATTCTAAGTAAGGTCTTGGCCCAGGAAAAGGAAGAGAGTTATTGTTATTTTTTGACATACCTAAATATATGATTTATTACTCTAAAATCAAATTATTAATTGTCAAGCTTTAAATTCTATTTAACGGTTTCAATAGACCCTTTTGCTTTGTGTTTAATTAACTTTTTCTTTGATTTTAGGTAAAAATGAATGATATTGTATACTGTTATTTTAATAATTTATTATTTACTAAATTTATATTAATGGATAAGGATAATTCTTTTTCAAACGTGACCAATTCGAGTTATCCTGTGCTTGGCTATCGTTTCAAAATCACATTTAATGGAATTGGAAACAATGAAAGCTATCCTTTTCAGTCGGTTTCCATGATATCACTATCCAATAAAAGTGTTTTAATTTCAAATGGAGGTGACAATACTAGAGAATACAAATTACCAACAATCAACAAATACAAAGATGTAAAATTGGTTAGAGGATTAATGACAAATAATGTTAGTTTGTTAAAATGGTTTGAAAATTTGGGTATTGACTATGATGGTCGTTTGAAGACAGTAATTGTTGTTATTGAATTGATGAACACTGACGAAAATAATGAGTTGAAAACTATTGAGAAATGGTCTCTTTACGATTGTTTCCCCACCTCCTTTGTTTTAGGAGAATTCAATTCACAAAAGAGTGAAATCGTTTTAGAAACTATAACTCTGGCTTACAGTAAATATGAGAGAGAATCTGCAGTGGGCTAATAAACCATCAAAAAGAATGATTGAAATTCAACAGTTAATAATAAAAGCTAAGGTTAATAGTGGAGATTTTGAGGATCAAAATCTTGTGGAAACTATTAAGTCAATTGTTGAGTCTCACCTCAAGTCAACTGGAGTTGTTATGGAAACTGAAAAAAAAGAAATCATCGAAGAGTGTTTGAAAGAAGTTTTAGATAAAATTGAGTTTAAATCTAGAATATGAGTGAAATCTCGAAATTAAAAATTGTTGCTTACAAGGATACCAGTTCTTCACAAAAAATAGGAGAGTTTGTTTTACAGTTGAATCCTGTTGACATCTCCGTTGTCAGAACTGTAGATGCTCCAAAAGATTCATCAAGTTCTGACGGTAGCCCTTCTTCTTCGCAAACAGAAACATTTCGTCCCGCCAAGTTCACTTTCAAATTTACCATAGATGATACGGGTGCAATAAGTTTGAAATTACCCGATGCTACAGGAGTTGCAAATTCAATCAGCATGCTTGAGAGCCTTACGGTTATTCCAAACAATGAAACACATCAAAATCCTTATGTTTATTTGTACTGGGGGAAAACATTTCAAGACTCCTATTTTGGTCAAGTAACAGCATTAAAATACGACTACAACTATTTTGACATATCGGGAAATCCACTTCGTGCTCAAGTTACACTTACCATTACAGAGGTAAACGCCGTTATGGATCGAAGTTTTCAAAGCCCTGATATCACCAAAATGCCTGTGATCAAAGACAAGGATAATATCATTAAACTAAGTGAAGATAGTTACGATGATAAAAAATACTACATCAGAATTGCAGAAATAAATAACCTGGCTTCTCTGAGAGATTTAAAGAAAGGTTCATCAATTTTTTTACCCCCAATTGAGAAATAGCTATGGCAATTACGACAGATAAAAAACCACTCGATAGTCTTTACAAGGCAGTCTCTTTTCAAATAAAGATTGATAAGAAACCCCTTGATTCTTCTTATGAAGTAAATAAAGTAATAGCCTTTAAAGAAATCAATAAACTTGGTAGAGCACGCATTCATATTTTGGGGGGTGATTACACCACAAACTCCTTTGTTGAAAGTGAGAGTGAAGTTTTTGATCCCGGGAATGAAGTAGAGATTAAGTTAGGTTATGACCAAAAATACACCCTTGTTTTTCAAGGGATAATTCTCAAACATTCTATTTCTGTTAAAGAAGGATATCTCAGAAAAAAAACCAGAAGCCAGCTTATTATTGAATGTGTAGATAAAGCAGTAGTTCTAAAAAATAGTTTTACAAATACGATTTACAGAGAAAAAACAGATAATCAAATTATGTCGAATTTGATCAATCAGGTCGATGGGCTAACCTCTGCCATCGAAACAACAGATTATGAACATTCTGTTTTACCAAAATACAACATTAGTGATTGGGATTTTGTACTTGAAAGGGCAAAGTACAACGGTCTACTGGTTTTGAATTCAAACAATAAAATTTCAATCAAAAACCCATCCGTATCATCAATTACTCCAGAAGTAACCTTGTTAAACGGAGCTGGCACCATTAGTTTTGAAGCCCATTTAAACTCAACTAATCAGTTTAATTCTATTAAACTTCAAAGCCGAGATTCATTCAACGATGAAGTATTTAACAAAGTAGGCTCACCGCCAGATGAAATCGTTACAAACGAAACCGACAATGCGAAATCAATAAGTAAAAACACAAGCCCCTCGGAGGTTGAAATCAATTTGCCACAAGACGTAGATTCAAATGAACTGAAAGTTCTGGCGGATTCATTGATTAAGCTCTCAAGATTACAAAGAGTATTTGGTAGAGTGAAATTTAAAGGAGTTTTAGATATTGATTTAGATTCGGTTGTAGCGCTCAGCGGATTTGGAAAAAGGTTCGATGGAAACGTTTATGTATCGGGACTTTATCATGAAATTGAAGAGGGAAAGATTTTTACTGAAATTGAATTTGGTTTAGAAGAAAATTTCTTTAATCCAAAGGAAATCTTTGATGTAAATCAGATCACAAAAGATATTTCGGGTTTACATATTGGTGAGGTAACACAAATAAATAATGATCCCAAAAATCAAAATAAAATAAAAGTGGTAATTCCTGTTTTGAATGATCAGGGCGATGGGATTTGGGCAAGTTTAACACACGCTTACACCGGAGACGAAAGTGGAGCTTTTGTGATTCCTGAGGTTGGCTCACAGGTCGTGGTATCCTTTATTGCAGAAAACCTAAAACATCCAGTAGTACTAGGTTGCTTGTACACAAGTACAAAAAAGCCTTACACTAGTACAGAGGAGGAAAATAACCTAAAAGCTTTTGTAACCCGTTCAAAAATGAAAATCGAATTTAATGAAGAAGAGAAGGAGATATCAATTAGTACACCAGAGGGGAACAGTATTGTTTTAAATGAAAATAAGCAAGAAATTTTGATAGAAGATCAAAACGATAATCAAATTAAAACATCCTCTTCGGGAATAGAATTGAAAAGCAAAAAGGATATTAAAATCACCTCAGGAGGAAGTTTACAACTCTCTGCTCAAGGAAAAGTAGATATTTCTTCAACAGCAGACCTAAGTGTAAAGGGACTTAATATCAATCAAGAAGCAGATGTTGGTTTTTCTGCCAAAGCAACAGCCAATTTAGAATTGAACTCCTCTGGTGTAGCTGTTCTAAAAGGTTCAATCATTCAAATAAATTAATTATGCCACCAGCAGCAAGACAAACTGATTTTCACAGTTGCCCGATGCAAACTCCGGGTGTTCCACCTATTCCTCATGTTGGAGGACCAATATCACAAGGAATTCCAACAGTTTTGATTGGCGGATTACCTGCGGCTACTGTAGGGTCCATGTGTGTCTGTGTAGGCCCACCAGACAGCATCGTAAAAGGTTCTTCTACTGTAATGATAGGAGGGATGCCAGCAGCCAGAATGGGAGATTCAACTGCTCATGGAGGTTCAATTGTTTCGGGATTGCCAACAGTAATTATTGGGGGTTAAAAAAATAGAATTATGCAAGAAAAATCTTTTTTAGGAATTGGATGGAGTTTTCCTCCCACATTCAATAAAGAGCGATCTGATGTTGAAATGACAACAAAAGAAGAAGACATTAAACAGAGTCTTCATATTTATTTTCACACCAAATTAGGTGAGCGAATTATGCGTCAAGATTTTGGTTGTATTATTCACGAGCATTTGTTTGATCGTTTGGACACTTCTATTTTGGATATTCTAACCTTCGAATTGAAACAAAATATTGGAAATATTGAGCCTAGAATTATTGTTAATAAAATAGCAATAAATCCTGTCGATGTTAATGATGGTAGAATTGAAATAAACATTGAGTACACTGTCATCACAACAAATGTAAGAGATAACATAGTGTTCCCTTATTATCTTAATGAAGGAACAAACATTAAAAGAGATTAAAATTGAAAAATAAGTACAAAGAAATTTTAGATCCAAATAATATTCTTATTGATGATAGGTCTATTTCTGATTCAATTTTGTTGGTAAAAAAGTTGTCTGAAACCTACACCTATTACAACAATATGAATAAGCCGGAAGGATATTTTTCATCCATGTTGGATACTGATCAAAGTTTTTTGATTGCAGAAATTTCAAAATTTCCAATTGCAGAACAGAATAAAAAAAGATTAAATTTCATTTCAAAATTTGATCATTCCTCTACATTAGAAATCAAACAAGAGGTATTCCAAGCTTTTTTGGAGCACACCAACCAAATGTTAATTAAGATAAACAATTGGTATGCCTCTTCTAAAAAAAATAATTTTTCATCTAAAAACAATAAAATTGAAGTTGAGTTAGAACGTGCTATTGAAAGTAAAATTTCTGAAATTTTCAATGATTACGTTAACTACTTGAAATTTTTTAAAGAAAAAGAAATAATAAAAGATTTTGATTCATTAAAAGTAGAAGAATTTAATTTGGTAATATGGGAGTCAAAACCAACTTATCAGTTCGAAGAAATTTTCACCTATCAAACTCAAGAAGAATTAATAAATAACTCTCTAAAAAAAGTTATTCTGATTTCATCACAAATCTTCGAAATTTTATACGATCTCTCTTTTAAATCCGAAAGAATTTTGGAAAGTTCTTTGTATGAGGGGAAAAATCATAAGGCTCATATTGGTTTGTTGTTTTCTTTTTTAGAGCTGATAAATTATGTGAAAGAGGACATCAATAAATTTGCTCAAAAGCATTTAGATTTTTATTACAAAACTATTTTAAAGCAAGCCCCATCTCTTACTCAGCCCCTAGAAACATTTGTTACCATTGATATTGATGAAAACAGTAACGAGCTTATTTTAAGTAAAAATCACTTACTAATCGCTGGGCAGTATGATGATGGTTCAGTTGTAAAATTAGAATTAGATGAAGATATTAAGCTCAATAACATAAAGATTTCTGATTTGCTCACAATATTCGTAAGCAGAAACAAAGTATTTGATTTCAATTCAAAATACCAATTGATTTCATCGATTTATTTTAATTCAATAGCCAATTCAATTTCTGAAGTAAATGTGTTTAATGCAAGTGAAACATCATTTTCTACTCTAGGGAGAGATCAAAACTTTTTAACCTCCTCAGAAATGAATATGAGTGAAGCTGAAATTGGCTTTTTAATATCCTCACCGGTTCTAAAGCTTGGATCTAGTGATAGAAGCATAAAAATAGATTTAAACTTTTCTGTTGCATCTATCAATTACTTATCGGATCTTATTATTGATATTTCTAACAAAACAGAATTAAATGAAGAAGAAGTGTTCTTCAGAGTGTTTTCACAAGCATTTGAAATTCAATACACTGCTATAGAAAATTGGCACACCATAGTTGATTATGAAGTGATTTCGCCAGACGATTGGACCTCTGGGGTTATTTCGATTTTGCTGAACCTTGATAAAACAGACCCTGCATTTACAAATTATGATTCTACAATTCATTTATTAGAATTGAATACGGAATATCCTGTTTTAAAAATCAATATTGATCAAACTAAATTCTACAATCCATATTCTTTCCTTAATCAACTAGAACTCATTAAAATCAACATTGATGTTGAGGTAAATAATCTAAAACAACTTAAAGTTTATCGTGAGGGTCAATTGGTAGACAACAATTCAGAATTTGATCTATTAGGGCCTCTTGCCAAATACGGGTCTAAATTATTCATTGGATGCGAAGAACTTTTTAATAAAAAAATATCAGAATTTAGTCTTTCTTGGGACTACACCAATATCCCCCCCAAGTGTAAAAGTATTGATGATTTTTATGAAGGTTATGGACAAGAATTTGCTAACAATAGCTTTAAACTAAAACTTTCAGCACTTTCAGATTTTAATTTCAGAAAACATGAAAGTGAGGACTTTATTTTTGACCTATTTGAAACCGAAAGTAACAACAAGCTTTCAGATTCTAGACAGGTGAATTTTAAAGATCTAAAAGATCTTAAGATCAACCCTAATTTTAAAATAAATGATTCTTACCTTACTGACTTTTCCAACGACATAGAAACTGGGCTATTGAAAATTGAACTTATCGCTCCTATTGATGGTTTTGGATTTGACTTGTATCCAAAGCTTTATTCAAATCAGATGGCTAGTGAATTTTCCAATAAAAAGGACGACAAAAAAAGTAAAGTTGAGTTGAATGAGCCTTTTTCTCCTAAGGTTGACAATTTAAAAATAAGTTTCAAAGCAAGTAGTTCATTTATTTTTAACGATAACGAAGTTTTTGAAAATGATCCATTAGAGGGTAACCAGTTTTATCAAACCTCACCTTTTGGGATTGAACAAACCTTTTCAGCAAACAAGATCAAAAGCAAAAATTTATTTTACAACTTTTTTAATGAAGGAGAGCTTATTATTGGATTAAGTTCTGACAAACCTTTTACAGGTGTAAATTTCCTTTTTGAAATCAACAAAAGTGAAAACACCAATTATGAATTTAGTCGAAAAATAGAATGGTATTATTCTTCATTTGAAGGTTGGAAGAAGATGGAAAAAGATCACATTCTTTTTGATCAGACCTTCAATCTCATGAAGACAGGAATAATTTCTTTTAGATTTCCCGAGGATTTTTCAAAAAGCACCAACCTTCTCGATAATAACAAGTTCTATCTAAAAGCATGCTCGCTAGATAAAGCGGATCAATTTAGTCTTATCAAGTCAATTAAAACCAACGCCAGTTTAGCCAAAGAGTTTGTTCTAAGCAATTCAAATAACAGAATAGAGAAGCTGAAAGCAAATGCAGTTGAAGGATTTGAAAAGAAACCCGCAGGAGTTCTTTCTGTAAATCAACCTTTTGATTCTTCTACATTCAAAATAAAAGAAGATGACAACGATTTTTACATGCGTGTAAGCGAACTTTTACGTCATAAAAACAGACCTGTCACAAAGTGGGATATTGAAAAATTTATTTTGAATCGTTTTGACTGGCTTTCACATGTTTCTTGTTTCAACACCCATAATTCGTATCAAAGCTCTGTGCTAAAGATTCTCTGTTTAAAAAAAATTGAACCATTTCAAAACATAGAAGAAGTGAAACTCAGTAAGGCCGAAATGGATGAAATTAAAGAAACATTATTGAGTTTTATTTCGCCCTTCTTGATAATTGAAATGGTAAACCCTGTGTTCGAAGACATATGGATCAAGTCTAAACTTAGATTTAGAGATATTTCAACGGGTAAAGGAATAGAAAGACTTAACCATGATTTGCTCAATTTCATATGCGATTGGAGGATAAGCACAAAAAATGATATTCCATCACTTAGGAACAAGATCAAAAAATATGATATCATAAAATTCATTAAAGAAAGACCTTACATCTCTTTTGTAACAGGAATTTCGGTCATTCACTTTAAAGTATTAGAGGATGGATACATCTATGCTTTTGATTCTGCAACCTCCGAAAATACGGATGAATTCATAGAGTGTGGTTCAAAATGGTCAATCTTAGTTCCAAGGAATAGCCATAAAATAGAAATTCTTTCTAAGGACGAATACCATCCACCAGAAGTCACAAATTTCAATGAACTCGCAATAAATAAGTCATTCTTGATTGTTAAAAAAGAAGAACAAAAAAGAATTGACAACAATTACATTGATAAAGTGTCCAAAGAAAATAATAACAACATACAATTTCAACTAAAAATTTAAGTCATGGGAATTAAAAATCGAGAGACTTTAAAAAATTATTTTAAAAAGGGAGGATTTGCCACTGAAAAGCAATTCATTGACTTAATTGAGTCATCGATGAATGTCATTGATGATGGAATTACCATAAAACCCAAAACAGGTTTAAAAATAAATCCTTTGGGTGAATCCTCTAAACTAATTTCATTTTTCAAAAAGAATTCTCAAAAAGAAGCTGAATTTTCTTTGGATATTGATAATGTAAGTGAAGGTCTATCTTTTCAAGGAGAAAACGACACATCACTAATGAAGATAAAGAAGGATGGTAAAATTGGTATTAATACTGTTGAACCAGAATATGAACTTGAAGTAGAGGGTACCTTAGGAATAAAAAGTAGAGTGGGGATTTACAACAAAGGGAGTGTCCCAGCAGACGGTAAATGGCATTCAATCCTTACAAAACTTGATGGAATCTCAGCCTTTGAGATTACAGCGGTTGCAAAAGGTAAAGTAAACACAGGACATTATTGTGTTTCTCATGCAATTGCATTATCAACTTTTGGAGGTAGGGGATCTAAATCGAAGATTAAAAATACAACAGCCCACTATGGGGGGTATTTTGATAAAATAGTTTACAAATGGACAGGAGATTTACATAATTATGGTTTGATGATAAAAACCAGAAGAGATTATGGGGAAGATCCAAAAACAAACAAACCTTTTAGAATTAAATTTAACATAACCAGTCTTTTAGAAATTTAATAAAGTGTCAGAACCAAAATTCATAAAACCCGAGAATTATTCAACCAAAAGCCAAAGGTATGACGAGCTCATGCGAGAGGGAATTGATTGGATTCAAAAATTTTCTGGAAATCAATGGACAGATTACAATTATCATGATCCTGGGATTACCTTTTTGGAACAAATTTGCTTCGCAATTACAGATCTAGGATACAAATCAAACTTCCCAATAGAAGACATTTTATTTATTGGTACAGATAAGTTTGATTTGGAAAATAAAAATTTATTCATTCCTCCCCACAAAATATTCCCAAGTAGTCCCTTGACTTGCAGTGATTACAGAAAGATAATAATTGATAGGATAGATAATGTTCAGAATGCATGGGTATTTTCTGAAAACGATAACATGAGAAATATCTCAGGTCTTTTCAATGTGCGTGTGCAATTGATTGACAAATTAGATTATGATACTATTGCTGATACTTTGAAAGAAGTCGATGACTTATTGATGCAAAACAGATCCTTAGGATCAGACTTCAATAAAGCAGTTTCACTAAAGAGAGATGAAATAAAATTTGAATGCAAAATTACATTAGACTCTTTTGCATTGGGCGAACAAGTATTAGCCAATATCTATAAACAAGTTGAAGAAAGCATAAGTAATAAACCTCAATTCCATGACTACAAAGAAACGGAAGAGGCAATGGGTACAACAACGGTAGATTTATTTACTGGACCATTTACCCAAAAAGGATACTTAAAAGATTTTGAGTTTAATGAAAAAACAAGTGAAATCTACATTTCAGAAATCAAAGAAACAATCCATAATATCGAAGGAGTTCTTGCAGTAGACAACCTTGTTTTTTATAAAAATGGGATTAAAGTTTTTGATGACTACATTCCTTTTGATCAAGATTCATATCCAAGTCTAAAAAAATTAGATCAAGATTTTTTTGATCAAAAAAATAAAGGAATTAGCTTTTACAGAAACGATTCTTTTTATAAAATTGATAAAATCATTTTTCAACAAATCTATGATTCATTGATTGTAGAAAGCACAAAAGTCTACGATCAAAAGTTAAATAGTGATTTGAATCATATCAAAGGAAGATTCAGTCAAGAGCAATTCGAGAAGTACTACTCCATTATGCGCGAACTTCCATCTCTTTACGGTTTACGTGAAAACGAGTTGCCATCAAAAGCATCAAACTTGAGAAAAGCTCAATTAAGTCAACTTCGCTCTTATCTGCTTTTATTTGACCAGCTAATGGCTAATCATTTGAGTCAACTTTCAAATTTAAGAGAGCTTTTTTCTGTTGATCATAAATCAGACAAAACTCTTTTTGCACAAGTACCCGTTGATGTTCCCAATTTGAAGGAAGTTATTGGAGAAGATTTTGAAGTTTATCGGAAAAAGATGCAAGACACACTTGAATCTAGTATTGAATTTTCGGAAAGAAAAAACAAAATCCTTGACCACCTTTTGTCTAGGTTTGGAGAATCCTTTGACACCTTTCTTTTAGAAAAAACTCATAACCTTCAGCATGAGAATATTTCAGAAAAAGAGGTAAAACAATTTGGACTTTCAGTAAAAATAAATTTCGCTAAGAACATTTTGGACCTGGGGTACAAAAGGAGTTTAAGTTTTGATTACACCAAAGAAAAAGATAATGACGCAAATATCTCAGGTCTAGAAAAAAGACTAAAACTCAAATTGGGTATCACTAAAAATATCTCAGACTCTGTAATAAAACCTTTTTCATCGCAATCAAAATTGGGTAAGTTTAAAGATGTTTGGAGAAAAAAAACATTAAAAATTGATGACGGACCATCTCTAGAGGTATTATCACTTCCAATAAAAGCCTATGAGGATAACAACGTACATTTTCACTTAAGCACTTTAGAATCATTTAAATCGCTTTTTATCAATGGAAATAAGCAAAAGAGTTTTACCGTTGTAAAAGTAAACAACAAGTATTTTATTCTTTACAAAGGCATCAATGGTAAAAAACCAGCAGTAATTTATCAAGCAACTACTTTACAAGAATGTGATGATAAAGTTTTGAAAATAATCGAAAAAATCAAAGATTACAGTGTAAACACTGAAGGTTTTTTCATGATTGAAAACATTCTGTTGAGGCCCCAAGCAAGCGATGAACATACGCTCCTAATTTATGATGAAAACAACAACGAAAGTTTTGAAAGTTATTTTAATTCAGATCTTGATTATTTAAGAGACCTGAAAAAAGATTTCTCCATAATAGCATTGGACAAAAAGAATTACAATGTTGTCAAAAAAGTAAATGGAAAGAAATTTGAAATAGTCATTTATGATTTGTTAAACAAACCCTTGTTTAAGAGTAGTAATTCTTTCGTCAATGAGGCTGAAGCTAAAGCGGAAATCCCCATGATAATCCAGTTTTTCAGATCAATTATAGATAAAAATCAAATTGAAGACTACAGCCAAATTAAAGTACTTAATGATTTATCCAACCAATTCCCGGATGATTTTACCTACTCAAATCACATCAATTTTGTTTTTCCAAATTGGCCTCTACGTTTTCAAAACAAGGAATTTAGAAACCTTATCAATCAAATTTTAGAAGAAAATATTCCTGCTCATTTGACCTATGACACGTTCTATTTAGACATCGACCAAATAAATAATTTTGAACAAACGTTCCGAAAGTGGTTGAATCTTAAAAAGTCAAATAATCAA
>CERI01102669.1_pt1 | contig 15966 bp, 16 predicted proteins | sample 350261 | NCBI WGS metagenome assembly CERI01 (sample SAMEA2620979, study PRJEB7988) | marine metagenome | isolation source: saline water (ENVO:00002010), including
AGTGTCACGTGTTAAATCAACGAAAAATTCGAAGTCAGATAGAGTTCGTGGAGATCTGTTAGCGGATAAACCATGAATCATAGTTGCAAGATTACTTGTTAGTACACGACGTTCAAGGAATTCAATCTTATTAATGAATAAAGCAGCTACTACTGGGTGAACATGGCCTGTAATATCATGTACTCTAGAATCAAATTTTGAGTTTAAAACAGCTGCGGTTGGGCCAGTGTAAGCTAGAGTTTGGTAGGCAACAATAGCCTGTAGGTGTAAGTTATTCTGGTTATTTGCCATACCTTTAATGGCATCAAGGTGGGGCTTGTCCTTATCGCTTGCGTTGAACTTGCCACGAACACCCATGTAACTAGGGTAAGGAGCACCAAGAGCTTTGCTCATGGCAGTTCCTGCTACTGGTGGATCATCGAGACTTTCACTTCTACTGGAAACTACTGGGTAAAAATCTAAGAAATAGTTGAATGCTTCGTTGGAAAGACCACCCTTCTGTGTGTAGGCTTTGCGGTAGAGTTTTTCAAGTGACATATTTTCTGTACCATATTTTTCAAACATTTCTTTGGCAAATTTACGGCCAGCCTTTTTGTGGTTTTCATTGGCCTTTTCGGCATCTTTTTGAATCCGTGAAAACTTTTCCTGATTCATGGTAGACTTGTTATACTAGGGTTTGATATTTTATTTTTGGAAAAGACTTAAAAATATAAGTAATTAATTCAATAAGAATTCTGAAAAAAACGCAATGACATCAGAAATATTAGATTGGGAAAAATGTATTAAACCACAAAGTACATCTGAAATTTTAGGAAATGCTAATGTAATTAATGATGTAAAAAATTATATTAAAGAAAAAGGAACTGAACAAGTACTTTTGATACAAGGGCCACCTGGTGTAGGCAAAACTACAGCCATAAATTTAGCACTTACAGAAATGAATTATAAACCAATACAATTATATATATCAGGTGAACATACTCTTAAATCTATAGAAACATTACTTCAAAAATGTGCAGGTTCTCGCTCTATATTAGATTGGGGTGTAAAAAGAAATTTTGCATTAGTTGTTGATGAACTAGAATGTCTTCAAATATTTCAAAAACAAATTTTAATTAGATTATTACAAATTCATTCTCCAACAAAAGGTATTCCCAAAACAAGTAAAAAAAAATTAGAAGCAGCACTTCGAAGATACGTGCCACTTAATATGCCAGTCATTTTTATTTGTAATGTAGGATATCATCGTTCCCTAGAGGAAATAGAAAAACATGCCGAAAAATTTATTTTTAATAGACCAACTCTAGAAGAACAATACATATGGTGTCAAACGGTTGCTATGATACACGATATACGTATTACAAAAAATGTTTTACATCTCATCATTGAAAAAGCATTATCTGATATTAGACAACTAAGTTCATTTATGTTTTTAGTTTATCAACAACAAAAAGCGGGGAATAATTTAGTAAAAATACGTAAAATGTTGCGACATTCCGGAGAGAAACAAGAAGATAAACACCTATATGATCGTCTCCATAATATAATTTCTAAAACCACAGAATTAAAAACTGCAATGTCAAATTATGAATATGAAACAATACTTCTTCCTTGGATGATATTCGAAAATTCTTATAAATATTTAGATAATGCACATTTTGATTGCTCAGAAGACATTGGTAAAATTAGTAATATGATATCTGAATGTGATCTTATATGGGAAGCTTCACATGGACGTCAATGTTATGAATTAGATAACTATTATGCAGTAACATCTGTTTGGGCAATACCATACACAATACGAAAAAAGTTACCCCAACATCTTTTACGTCGACCTACATTTACATTTCCCAGTATAATGATCAAACGATCTCAAATTAAATTACATGAATCATATAACGAATTTTTATTAAATTCTACAAATTCTACTCCTATAGAAATTCATTATAGTTGGCAATTGATTAAAAAATTACCACTAGATCTTCTAGTGAAATTAGCAGAAGACAATAATTTAGAATATATAGAAATAGATAGAATAGAAAAACTAGCTAATTTTAGCAATATTAAAGAATTAACCAATATACCGAAAACTAATTGGACTGCTACGTTCAAGAAAAACTTAAAAAAAGAATTAAATAAAAGCGTATAAATAATCAATACAATAATGTACAGTTATACATAATGATGAATGATTTATATGTAAGTCGTTTGTTAACAACATACTTAATTAATACTATTAAAAATCCTATTGTTAGCATTTTTCAAGAATTAGCTAAACATACAAAAGATGAATTAGAATTAAAATTAAAACCTACAAAAATTGATAAAAATACTATAGAAAAATCTTGGATCGAATCATATAGAAAAGGATTACGTACTGTACCTACCTGGAAACAATCATTACAAGAAAATACAGAAAAACAACAAACAAAATTACAAGGTGCTATTGATAGAATTACTACAGCATTCCGTAAACAAAATGATCAAATATTACCATCTACATTAATTGAAACTATTTTTAAAGCACATGCATCTCAATTTACAATCCAAGATGCAACTTTTCCAAGTTTTGATAAATTTATTCATAAAACACTTATTTTAGTTTCTGAAAAATTAATTACTTGTTTAAATGACAATATAAAATATGATTCTTTTTATGTTGATAGACATATGAATATTATAGAAGATAGCATTAAAGAAGCTATATCTCTTTCACTTCCTATAGATACAATAATAACTGCTTATAACAACCCTCGTCAATACGGAGGAGGCATTTCACCTCGTGATAAAGACAGTATTCAACCATATATGCCAACACAAGTTGTACAAAGTTTTAATGGTATACAAAAAGGTGGAAAATATAATAATCAATCTATAAATAATATAACACCTTCTAAAAAATCAAATTTAGGGCCTGTTGCTCTTCAAATGATTAATGAAGCAAGTATCCGTGAAGGTAGCATCCGTGAAGGGAGTATAAAAGACGACAGTTTCCAAAGCTTACAACAAATAAAAACACAAGCTGTTAATATTCCTTCAAAAAATATGCATAAATCTAAATCATTCAATTTAGATGAAAATCAAAGTCGTTACGATACATTACAATTAAATAATTCTTTAGTTGATTCTGATTTAGGTTCTTTTAATTCAAAAAAATTAAAATACAGAGAAGAAAATCAAAAAAATATGTCTAATTATCATCGTAATGGAGGAAAACATCGTTCTGTTAGTTTAGGTACATCTCCATCTACTATTCTAGACACATTTGGTACTTTAAATATGGCACAATTAGCAAATAGTTCGCCTCGCAAAACTGCTTAAATAAATTTCTGAATTCTGTTTTAAATTGCGTTCATGACTGAACTCAAATTAAAACGTTTTAATATGGAAAATATGAAAAGTGATTCTATTGTATTATTATTAGCTAAAAGACGAACAGGTAAGAGTTTTTTATGCCGTGATATAATGCATAATCATAAAGATATACCTTCTGGTATTATTATTTCTCCAACTGAAAAGGCAAATACATATTATGGAAATTTTGTTCCAGATCTATATATTTATAATGATTATACACCTGAGCTTATTCAAGGCTTTTTAAAAAGACAACAGCACGTTAGAGATATTGCAAAAACAAGAAAAGGTATAGATGAACGCTCTTTTCTTGTAATGGATGATTGTATGTTTGACAATAAATGGGTCAAAGATAAGGAAATTCGTGAAATATTCTTTAACGGTAGACATTATAATGTATTTTTTATTCTTTTAATGCAATATGCTTTGGGTATTACTCCAGCCCTTCGATCAAATATCGATTATGTCTTTATCTTAAAAGAACCAAATATTACCAATCGCAGAAAACTATATGATCATTACGCCGGTGCTTTTCCTTCATTTGAAGTCTTTAGCCAAGCAATGGATCAATGTACTAATGATTATGAATGTTTAGTAGTTGATAATACTGTTCAAAGTAATAATTTAGTAGATCAAGTATTTTGGTACAAAGCTGAACCACATGACAATTTTAGAATTGGCTGTCCTCGATATTGGAAATATTCTCAACAAAAATATAACCCAGATTATATGTCAAAATCAACACCTACAACAGTAAATATGTCAGATACAAAAGGTAAAAAAAATTATATCATAAAACAAATTAGGAAATAACTTAGATCAATCGTGGACTATAATGAAGATTATCTTCAGAATATCGAGATCGTTCTTTTTTTCTTCGGGGTCTTGGCATTAATTCACCACCTGTCATATATCTGGTTGATTTCACAGCAGCATCTGTTATTCTATTTGAACTTGGTAAATGTCTAGTTCTAAAATCTGAATATAAAGATTTTGTTAAATCTCTCGTTGGACTGGAAAAAGGAACTGGTAAAAACATATTTTGTTTTGGTTGTCTTTTTTTACGTGTCTGTTTTTCTTCTTTTTCATCCCATTCTTCATCTGATTCTTCTTCCCATTCTTCATCCCATTCTTCATCTGATTCCTCATCTGATTCTTCATCTGATTCCTCATCTGATTCCTCATCTACTTTTTTTGTATCTTTATTTAAAGAAGAAACAGCAGAAGACAACTGTGATGTTATTAATTTAGTTAAACGTTTTTCTTGTTTTGAGCAATCACAACTATTATCAACATTTGGAATTATGTCAAGCATTCTATATAAAATAAAACAAGTTGCAATTAACGTCAATAAAATAAGCACTAGAAACAAACCCTGTGCAATCATTCTTGTTTCTACATGAGAAAAAAAAGTCCGTTTATTTAATTATTTTATGATGAAGGTACAACATCTTCATCTTCTGTAGAATCTACTTGTTTTGAAGTAGATTCTTCTTTTTCTCCACTCTTATCATCAGATTCTCCTTTTTCAATTGAATCCTTGATCTTTTGATCCATCATTTCTTGCATTCTTTTCTTAAAGAATATTTCAGATTTTGCTTTATTTTCAAGATACCCTTTCATTAAATTATTTAATTCTGAATCACGATGCTCTTCCTCTTTAATAGATTGGTCTGCAGGATCAAATGGATACCAATATCCAGTTTGACCAAGATAAATATCAAATCTTTCATCTAAATCACTTAAATGACTTGAATACTTCTTTGCCTCTTCAATATTTTGAAAACTACCTCTAAATTTAACAGCACCATTAGATTTATGTTTATCCTCTCCCTCCTTGTTTTCTATATCTAAAAGAGTATCATTAATTGCAACTAAAACATGATTTACTAAATTATCAGGATCTTCTGTAATACGCTTTAATAATTCTTCTTTATGCTTTGTTAATACTTCACTAATTCTTTCATATCTGCATTTATTAAATTTTTCAGTTAAATCCTTAGATCTTGGTAAAAATGAAAACAAACAATAGGATTGATGGGGAATAACCGGATCTTGATCAAGAAATGAATTTGTTGTTGGATTATCCATAATATATAGATAAATATACACTATTGTTTAAATTACTTTAATCAAATACTTGGATAAAAACTCCAATTTAATTTTTTACAAATACATTGCCATATTCGATCTTGCTGTTTTAATTTCTCTCGAGATTTAAGTAAATTAAAACATTGTCTAAATTGTTCTAAACCAAGTAATTCGGTCATCTTATGTAATGTATACGAATAACTTAAAAAATTCTTTCTATTTGCTGGTCGACATTCTTGAAAAGGTTCTTGTATTTCATTAAACATCGAACATAACTTTTCTTCTATTTCCATATCAATTACAGGTGGAGGTAATTTATTTAATTTATTAATAATTTGAGGAATATGTTCATAAAATTTATTTAACCGTAATTTTTTCAAAAATTGACGAATTGTCTCTGTCTTCAAAGTTGCTAAATTCTTTATTTGTGCCTTTTTAATTTCTATTAAAACAGCATCATATACATCTTGAGGTATATTAGTACTTTCTTTTGCTTGAAATTGAGATAACCATTCTTTGAAATGATTGATTCTTTTATACGCAAAATAAGAATTTTCTGGGATTGGCTCTTTATAACACGGTTTCGTACTATCAATGACAATATTTGTTGCAGTTCCACATGTTTCACACAATAATAATCCATCTGTATGAGATGTTATCTGTTCTTTATTACAAGTTGCACATATATTGATTGTAGGTACATGTCTAACTTTTGTTACATATGTTTTATCTATCTCAGACATATATCTATCAAGTAAACTTCCTTTGTTATTAGTTTGTTTTGAAGACATGTAACTAAATAAATTTGTTTTTTTCCCAGAATATTCATCTATTTCAATATCTTCTTCACTACTTGAATTATTATCTATCTGTTTAATTACTGGTTTAGTAAAAAAGTCTCGAATTTGAGTATTTGATCCACTACCAGCATCAATATTTTTTGTAATACTTGGAGTTATTGAACTTGGTTGATAAGTAGTATCTTCATCTGAATTATAATATTCCATCAAAATATCACTAGTATTGTAAAAATACTTATTTTTTGCTGAATCTGATTGTGCATCTTTTATTTCTGTTTCTAATTTCTCAATATTATCCTCTAACTGTATCATTTTACAAGCATTTTTGTAATTCGTCGATATTGATATATTTTTTAGTTCATTTTTTAATATATCTAGGCGCTTTTCTTTTTCTTTTATTTTCGATTTTGAATCTTCAAAACTATCTAAAATTTCCTTATGCTTAACTCCTAAAGTCAATTGTTGTTGTTCTAATTTTCTTCGTAATTGTTTTGGTTTTAATTTAACAAATGACATATTTTACCTTAACTTATAATCATTATTATTTCTTAATTTATAATATAAATTTGTATTTTTTTTCTTTTACCCTATTATAATCACTAAATATGAGCGGAGCTCTACTTCAATTAGTCGCCGTTGGCGCTCAAGACAAACTGTTCACTAGTAACCCAGAAATCACTTTCTTTGCACTTAAACATCGTAGCTACTCTAACTTCGCAGTCGAATCAATTGATCAAACTATCAATGGAACTGCCGGTTTTGGCCGCACAGTTTCTTGCACTGTATCCCGCAATGGTGATCTCGTCAGCAGAGTTGCAGTCGAAGTAAAATTACCTGAAATTGATGCAGCTGGTTGTGCTTTTGTTCCCAATTTTGCATCTCACCTTATTGAAAGTGCTGATATTGAAATCGGTGGACAACGCATCGATCGCCATTATGGTAAATGGATGCATATCTGGAACGAATTATCAGCACCCGCATCTCAAGCAACTGGACGTGATCGCATGATGGGAAATACCGCTGAATTCACAAACGCCCGTCACGGAGCAACTGCTGTTGATACTTCAGCCGTTGACACAGCAGTTACTAACTATGATGGTGATGTTGCAGCAACAGTTGAAGCACTTGAATTAGCAAGAGCTGATTTATATTTTAGACAACGTGGAAATGTACCACAAACAAAAATTGCAGGCGGTACAGTAACTGTACCACTTCAGTTCTGGTTTTGCCGTCATCCAGGTCTTGCTCTCCCTCTTATTGCTCTTCAATACCATGAAGTCAAAATTAACGTTACTTTCAGCAAACTTGCACCACTTCTACGTAAATGGGATGCTGCCACTGGAACATACGGAAGTCCAGGCACAGTAACTGAACCATCATCTTTCGATGTCAAGGTTTGGGTAGATTACGTATATCTTGATAACGAAGAACGTCGTCGCATGGCTCAACAACCCCACCAATACTTAATTGATCAATTACAACACAGCGGACAAGAAACTGTCCGTTCCAAATCTGATCGTTACAAACTTCAGTTCAACCACCCAGTCAAGGAACTCGTTTGGGTTGTCAACAGTAAGAAAAACAATGTCGGTGTATACTCTTACCCAGAAGCTAGTAGGATTGACGCTACTAACGCACGTTGCATCGGTTCTGGATTACTGTCAACTGGTCGCACCCCAGTTGCTAGTGCTAAGTTAGTACTCAATGGTCACGATCGCTTTGAAACTCGTGATGGATCATACTTCGATTCAGTCCAACCATCCCAACATCACACAAATACACCTAGTCCCGGTATCAATGTTTTTAGTTTCGCTCTTAAACCAGAAGAATTCCAGCCTTCAGGAACATGCAATTTTTCACGTGTTGATAACGCATCTCTTGAAGTTGATTTCCATAAGTATTCAACTACTGGTGATGATGGTGCATTCTGGGCTGATGCTACAGTTGATATTTTCGCAACTAACTACAATCAGTTACGTATTATGTCCGGCATGGGTGGCTTAACTTATTCCAACTAAATTTGATTTAATTAAAAATACAATATAATTATTTGTTTGTATAATTAGGAATTCCTATATTGTTTATCGTATATCGTATATCTAAATTTCTCTAGGGAAAATAAATTAATTTTAATTTAATTTTTTTTCTCATTTTTTTTTTCTCTTCCCCTACTATCAACAACATAGAACATGAGCGGAGCATTGTTACAACTCGTCGCCGTAGGCGCACAGGACAAATTGTTCACCAGCAACCCAGAAATCACTTTCTTTGCACTTAAATATCGTTCATACTCGAACTTCGCTGTCGAATCCATCGACCAGACCATTAACGGTACTGCCGGTTTCGGCCGCTCAGTATCATGCACCGTATCTCGCAACGGTGATCTTATTAGCCGTGTAGCCGTAGAAGTATCTCTTCCCAACGCTACAGAATTATCACTTGGTGACAATGAAAGTTTTGCACCTGGTTTTGCCAACCACTTAGTTAAGACTGCTGATATTGAAATCGGCGGACAACGTATTGACCGTCATTACGGTAAATGGATGCATGTATGGGACGAACTCGCCGGAGTAGCAGCTCATCGTGCTGGTAAAGATCGTGCTAGCGGTAATCACCAGGGTTTCCTTGATGTTAAAGGAGGAAAAGGTGGCAAAAAAGGAACAGTCACTGTACCACTTCAATTCTGGTTTTGCCGTCACCCCGGACTTGCCCTCCCTCTTATTGCTCTTCAATACCATGAAGTTAAGATTAATATTACATTCAGTGAAATTTCATCACTTCTACGTGAAAAAGCTGCAGATTGGCAAACTCCAGCCCTCACCGCCTCCACCGCCAAGGATGTTACCTTTGATGCCAAAGTTTGGGTCGACTACATCTACCTTGATAACGAGGAACGCCGTCGCATGGCACAGCAACCACACCAATACCTCATCGATCAGCTCCAATACTCTGGCTCTGAAGCCGTCCGTGGCTCTCATGATCGCTTCTCACTAAACTTTAACCACCCAGTCAAGGAACTTGTCTGGTGCGTTAACAGTGAAGAAAATGTAGCAGGTGTCTACAGTCATCCTGGCCCACAAGCTTTAAAAGCTAAAACATCTGCAGATATGGACTGGAGCGGTAATAACCCAGTTTCAAGTGCTAAACTTGTTCTTAACGGCCATGATCGCTTCAAGACTCGTGATGGCACATACTTCGACTCTGTGCAACCAAGCCAACATCACAGCAACACTCCAAGTACACCAGGTATTAATGTTTTCTCTTTTGCTCTCAAACCAGAAGAGTTCCAGCCTTCAGGAACATGCAATTTCTCACGCATCGATAACGCATCACTAGAAGTTAATTTTGATGATTTTGATAAAGACGACGATTACTGGAAAGATGCCACTGTTGATATCTACGCCACTAACTACAACCAGCTTCGCATCATGTCTGGCATGGGTGGCCTTACCTACTCTAACTAAATTAACAGTTTTTTAAATAATAATTGTTAGACAATAAAACATTGTCTACAAATTATTTTAATGCCATAATAAACCACACATTCCATTTTTCAATAATACAATATTATAACTAATTGCAATTATATCTAAACGACTTCCTGATATTGTTGATAAAGTATTTGTATGAAGGATAACTTTATCTAGGCGAGAAAAATTTATTGAACCTTTTGGCTGAGATCCTAGTGGAGATGTTGAAAAACTTTGAATATGAAAACCTAATTTAGCTATATCTTTATTATTAAAAGATTGATAATTTTGTATATATTTAAAATATGCACTATCTAAGCTTTCTGTAAAATCAATACCATTTGCTTCTAAACGACAATTTAGAATTTCTTGAGATTCATTGTTTTCATTCACTAAACGCCACAATAATGCCGTCACAGGATGTTTAAAAAACAATGGTGTTCTTGTTGCTGTTCCAACAATTGATGCAGAATTACGCTGATATTGATGAATCAACATTTTATGTTCAGGTGCTGTAGCAATTAATTTACGTTGTTCAGTATCCAAATATATCATATCAAATATAATATCCGATTTTGTAATAGTTGGAATTAAAGTAGTAGTTCCAGTTATTGTAGGGACTATCCATGGTTTTTGAGATGCTATTTCAACATCGATTTTAGCTTGTTGGTGAACTAAAGCAATTAATGGAAATGATTGAGATAATGATGAAGTAAACCAAAAATTAAGAGGTATGTAACAAGATAAAGTTACAGAATTTGAAGTACCTCTATTACTAAAAGTTTTGTCTGGTATTAAAGATGTATTAAAATTTAAAAAACTACCATGAAATTTATCAAAAACAGCAGATGTATCTCCATAAATAGTCTGTAAAGTTTGACCATTAACTGAAAAAGATGCTTCTTTAAAAAATGTTTCATAATTTACTTTCTTATCTATCTTTGTCCAATCAATTTTATCTGCATTATTTGAACACTCCCACTCAACAGTACAATGCAAATATACCTTATGTAACATATCACCTACTCTAGGCACTATTACAGAAGCTACACTTCCATTTTTAGATTGAGATGTAAATTGTCTTTTACTTGGTTGACGTGCATAATTACTATGTTTAGATATACTATGTGTAAATAGATTTACAGATTCATTTTCAGACAAAAATTTATCTTCACTGCCTTTAGCAACTAATTGAAGTAAACCACCATTTGTTGACATTTTACAAAGAACATATGTTTTTTTTTATGTTCCTAGTACTAATATAAATGTTAAGAAATATACTTATTGGTATTGTTATTATTGCTTTTTTTATGTATTTTACAAATATGGATACATCTCAAGAAGAACAAGAATTAAATCAAGAAGTTAAAACAATTACACTTTATCATGTTCCATGGTGTGGATTTTGTCAACAATTTAAACCCGTTTTTGAACAATTTAGAAATCAAGCACAAGTACAATACCCTAATATTATTGTAACAGCTATTGATTGTCAAGAAAATAAAGACATTTGCCCCTCTGATCTTCGTGGATACCCAGCAGTTGAAGCTCACAATAAATCTACTGGTAAAAAAGAACGCTTAATGGGAATGCAAGAAATAGATAAATTGCATCAAGTTGCATCAAGTCTTTAATTTAAATAAAAAGTAAAAAAAGGTAATATTGGTTTTTTTAAAAAAAATGTTTGAGCTTTAATATTAAAATACTCTTGAGCTTCATTTACACCATTACTATATAATTCTATAATATCCTTATCTGAAATACCAAAATCAAATGATTCAATACAAGTTGGTTTAATGATAATTGTATTATTTTTATTATGCAAAATTGCAATATCATTTAATTTATTATGCATACCACTAATTATTGTACACATAATTGTTGCTATGTCTATATTTTCTGTTGCATCACATTCATATTCTGATTCAAGAATAATTCCAATTGTATTTGGATCATCTTTAGGAAAACGTTGAATTGGATAATTATCATTTACACCACCATCTACATATAATTGATTATTAATACATGTAGGTTGGAATAAAATAGGTACAGATGATGACAATACTACAGCTTGAACTACTTCCATCTCTGGATGTGTTAAATAATTAAAAAATACTGATTGATGTGTATTTAAACAATAACCAGATACTTCAAATAAAATATTACATTTATCATACAATTCAATTAATGTTATATTCTTAGAATAATTGACATGCATTAAAGCACTATAAAGTGCTTCTTTTAATTTATCTGTTGCAGATAATCCTAGAGTAGTAAACAAATCTTTTATTGAAAAATTTACAATATCTGCCCAGTCAATTTTATAAGCAATTGCTAACATTTCAAATTCAGTTAATCCTAGGCAATATAGTAAACCACAAATAGATCCACCTGAAGTTGAAGAAATTTTATTAATTTTAATACCTCTCTTATTTAATTCAGAAAATACACCAATCATAGCTAAACATCTAACTCCTCCACCAGATAGTGCTAAGTTCATGCTCTACTTTTATTTATACATTATATTGAAAAGAAAATGACTAATGAAACAGTAGATATTAAAGCTTTATTTTCTAAAAAAAAAGCTAGACAAAATAAACGATTGGAAATTTTTCGTCGTATTCTTGTTAAGTGTCATGATCGTATAAAAATTGTAAGTCAATTAGAACAAACTTATTGTACTTTTGTTATTCCACGTATAATCGTTGGTATGCCTATGTATAAATTAGAAGACTGTAGAAAATATTTAGTTTCTAAATTAAAAAAAAATGGATTTCAAGTTGAAATTCAAAAAGAAGATGAAATATATATTTCTTGGGAACATCATGATATTTGAATCTATGAAATATTCATCGCACATTGAAAAATAATACTAAGTAAAATCAAACCTAATAAAATGATAATAATTGTATCTTTCTGACTATTAGATTCAACTAAATTACGTAATCTTTCTACTGATTCTGATGTATCTATACGTCTAACACCTGTATCATTTTTCACATGTTGTCTTCTTCTTTTCCCCCCTCTTCTAGAAAAACGTTTACTATTACTTGTATAATCTTCTCTATTTTCACGTTTGTCACGACGACTGCTTCCACGTCTAGGATGTTTTCGGCGACTTTTTTTATTATTTCTTGTATTTTTTCGATCTCTTTCATCTCTGTCATCTCTTTCATCTCTGTCATCTCTTTCATCTCTTTCATCTCTTTCATCTCTGTTAACTCTGTCAACTCTGTCAACTCTGTCAACTCTTTCGACTCTTTTATTGGATTCAATAACAACAGGTTGTTGAGGAGCAATTCTAGATGTTATTGTAGAAGCAGATGAAGAAATTTGTTTATCTAATAATGAAAATGGAGTTGTTAAGGAAATATTCATATATATGTCTAATTATCATTATCGCAGAAAAAAATGTACGCATTTAACATCAAAGTTATGGAATTAAAACAAAATGTCTTGTATGATGAAAATATTGCAGCTGCAATATGTATTGCTTGTGTTGCCTATTTAACTGGTTTATTAGATCAATTTAATCAAGTTAAACAAGCTACTGATATGATACGCAATAATATAGTTGCTAGATCATTAACCCTAGGTACAATTTGGTATGCTGCTAATTATAACTTATTAGTTGCATTATTTATTGCATTAGTGTTTATTGATATAAACAAAATATAATGCGTTTTTATGTTAGAGATTGTTTCTGAATATTTACATATATGGCTTCTATGCATGAACCTCGTACAACAAATATGGATAGTTTAAATACAGAGGAAATGAATTTAAAATCAATAGCAAATCCAAGTAAAATAAAAGATGATTCATTTGCTACTGATATTGAAGTAACGCCAGCAATATTTAATAATAATGATGAAGATTCTAGTGATTCTGATATTGATACAGATAAATATCAACCTAAACTCCAACCTCAACATAAACCTCAACCTCAAATAAAATTTCCTCAAAAACAATTTACTCCAGCATCTATACCTGTAATAAGTGAAGAAGATTCTGCTGATATGATAGATTCTGAACAATCAGATGATTCTGGAGAGTCTGTAATTGAATTACAAGGTGAAACACCATATGTTAAACCTCCAACTTCTGAACCTCTTACACAAGAAGAAATTAGAAAAAGAAAATTTGAATTATTATATAAAATTAAAGCATTAGCAAAAAAAGGAATAGCACAACCAATGCCTGTTGATTTTGAAACACCATTAGATAATGTAGAATTAACATATAATGAAATGTATGACACTTATAAACGAAAAAATAGTGTAAAATTACAACGTAAAATGCTTGTTATGGCAGCCACATTCGTAGAATTTATGAATACTAGATATGATCCATTTGATTTTAAACTCCAAGGTTGGTCTGAATCTGTTTATGAAGGTGTAAGTAATGAAGAATATGATGAAGTTTTAGAAGAATTATATGAAAAATATAAAACAAAAACAAAGATGGCCCCTGAAGCTAAAATATTAATGATGTTAGGTGGTAGTGCAATAATGCATCATACACTTTCTGCTACATTTAGCCCAGGTGCTAGTGCTTCAATGCCAAAATCACAACCAAGACCACAACCAAGACCACAGCCGACACCACCTCCTGCTATGTCTGGACCAAGTGGTTTAGATGATATATTAAAATCATTTAAAAATAACACATAAACTTTTACCTACAAAATGAGTTAAACGTTTTTTAGTTTAACTCATCAAAGATGAACACTAATATTGAAAAAACATCGGTTCCTAAAAAACGTGGCAGAAAACCAAAACCGAAACCAGATATACCTATTAATACAGTACCTAAAAAAAGAGGCAGAAAACCTAAAGTTAAACCTATTGTAGATTCATCTAATTTAAATAAAAATAATATAAATGATCAAACTGAACATATTATTTTACATATCCCTTTATCAGAAAAAATTTTACTTAATAAACAAGATACACAACAATTGAATAATTCTGAATCCTCTACTCTACAATATATGCCAAATATAATAGATCCTAAGCCATTTGAACCGAATGCAATGATAGAAAAAGAAATTGGTATGATAAAAACAAATAATATGGAACCACAGCATTTTTCACAAATTGAATCTAAAAATCATATATCTTCAAAACCCTTAAAAAATAATACAACAACTACACAAACAAATAATACTTTTAAAGATTGTGTAAAAGATTGTTTAGTTGATTTTTTAGAATCCAATAAAATAAATACCTGGCCTCAAAAAACAAACATTTCTTGTTGGTGGTGTTGTCATACATTTGATACACGCCCTATTGCATTGCCTCAATCTTATAGTGATAATACATTTAAGGTCAGTGGATGTTTCTGTAGTTTTAATTGTGCACATGCATATAATAGATCACTAAAAGATCCTCATACTTGGGAGAGAGAATCTTTATTAAAATATATGAAAAGATTAATATTTCCAGGAGAAAAAGATGAAATTATAGCAGCTCCAAAAAAAGAAATTTTAGAAGCATTTGGAGGAACTATAAGTATAGAACAGTACAGAAAACAATTAGATGTGATTGAACAGCAATATCGTCTTGTTATTCCACCTATGATTTCTATTGTACCACAGGTAGAAGAATTACAAGTACAACCCCAATTGAAATATACTAATACTAAAGCCAAAGCGAACGTCCCCCTAGATTTAAAAGAAGTTGCTAAAGCAATTAATAACTTAAAATCTAAAAGAAAACCTCCAAATATTAATTCTTTACAAGTAACGATGGGTTTAATTCATGAATAATTTATTCATAAAGACGGACTGGTTTTTCTTCTTGAATAGATAAAGTAGAATCGTCTATGTAATTACCAGTTTTAAGAGGTTGTTTTTCAACTGTTTCTTTTTGGATTACTGGTTCTTCATAATAACTATCATTAAGGTCAACACTTACTTCTGCAACGACTGGTGTTTCTGCAACGACTGGTGTTTCTGCAACACCTCCAGTTAATTCATTTGGTTCAACATAATAACTATCTTCTATCGAACCACCACCCATTTGGTTATTTGTTTCTACAGTATCAATATCTGGTTCTTGATAGTAACTATCATCTAAAGATGTTTGCATCCCCCCTGTTTGAGTAGAATTTTCAAAAGAACTATCTTGTAATGTGTCATTTGTTTTTGTAAAAAGTGGGTCTTGGTAATAAGATTCATCTAAATCTACATTTCCGCCCATAAGTTCTTCAACAAAAGCATCACTGGTATCTGAATAAATATCATTACC
>CERI01064087.1_pt1 | contig 15958 bp, 15 predicted proteins | sample 350261 | NCBI WGS metagenome assembly CERI01 (sample SAMEA2620979, study PRJEB7988) | marine metagenome | isolation source: saline water (ENVO:00002010), including
CCGCTGCGTCGGACCCGCGCGCCCTTGTGGCGGACGACAGCGACAGCGACGGCGACGACGTGCCGCTGGTCAACCGCGCTGGTCGCCGCGCTCGCTCCCGCCCCCGCGCTGCCGCTCCCGCACCTGCTCCCGCACCTGCTCGCGCTGATCCGCGCGCTCTTGCCGAGGAGAGCGACGACGATGAGGAGGCCGTCGCACGCGTCCTGACCAAGGCCCAGGAACGCGCGGCTTTAAAGCAGGCGAACAAGCTCGCTCGCAACGAGCGCAAGAAGGAGAAGGCGCGTGAGATGCGGCTCAATGTCAAGAACGCACAGGGGGAGCGCGATGCCAAGCTCGAAAAGCTCTTCACGGGCCTGACGAACACCGCCAGCGCGCTCAACTTGGCTGGCGACCTGGACCAGGACAACTTGCTCACCAGCGACGACGGCAACACGCTCATCCAGCGCGCCTGCGACCGCCTCCTCGGCTCGGCGGTGCGCGAGGCGCAGCTCCTTGCGCTCGTCAAGAGCGGCGGGCCGCCGCTCACCGATGCTCAGCTTGAGGCGAAGCTCGGTGAGATCCAGTACCAGAAGCCCGAGCAGTGGCCGGCGCGGCCGATGACCGCCGCCGAGGAGGCGGAGGTTGACGAGGAGGCCGACCAGGCTGCCGCGTAGAGAGTGCGGCGATCGCCGCGGGCCTTCCACAGCGCGTAAGAGCGCGCTTGCATGCAGCGGAGTGCGACGGGGGTGCGACGGGGGTGCGACGGGAGTGCGACGGTGGGCGAACTGGAGCGAGTGCGCAAGCGGCGTGTGGAGCGTAGGACGATGCGATAACAGTGTGCTTGGGAGTGGTAAGGTAGAGGTGCAGTGCGGGAGGGACGGGGAGAGAGGGAGTGTGCGTTTGTGTACACATGCCGGCGCTGTCGTTCAAGTACCCTGCGTCCGCGCTGGTAGGAGCGGTCGATAAGCAGCCCGATGAGAAGAATGTGTTACTTGGAGAATTGAACTCAACCGATCAGCTCAGTCGCGAGCTGCGGTTTGAAGCGGGCGCGGCCCTGCCCATCCCCTGCCGAGCCAGCGTGGTTCGGGTACGCTACGCATACTGCCACAGTACCCCACACTAGCACGCCACGCCAGTTGCCGTTCAGCACCTCCACATGCTTTGACAGTTGGTCTTCATGAAGCTGCTTGGCACCGGCATCCTCTGCGCTGTCAGCGGGGCGCGCGCCACGGACCCCGACGTCGCGCTCAGCTGCGCCTACGCCGCGGCGGTCAACGCGGTCGCGTGCACCCACTACTTCTTCATGTAAGATGCCATAGCCCTCGCTTCTAGATGCCCCCTGCTAACCATCTGAGTTTGCGTTGCAGTTGGGCCATCCGCGCCCAAAACTTTAGCAACGCCTCGCCCTATGGCATCTTCATGCTCAAGGTGGGCCGGCGCGACAGCTACGAGATGGAGCAGGCCGACAATGCCGAGAAGCTCTTTGCTCAGGAGCTCTCAATAGATGGTCTCCGTCACAGTGATTGGACTGTACGCCACGCCCATTTCCATACGCCATCTCCTCCAGCCGACGCGCTACTGAATCTGCTCGCAGGCCACGCTCGTGTTGATGCTCCTCGACCTGCACGGACTCGCCCGGCACGCCAGTCCAGCGCGCAACCCGTACGCGATCAAGGAGCTTGCGGCGTTCATGCAGACGTGGATCGTCGGCCTGGGCAGCATCGGCCGCTTCTTCTGCAACGAGTGTCGGCGCGACGCCATGGGCCGCTGGCCGCGCGCGCTCAGTAAGGGCTTCTGGAGCATCGTCGCCGGCGTCGCGTGCTACCTCGCAGCGCTCGGCATTTGGATCTTCACCACGATCAACGTGGCGGACCAGGCCCGCATAGAGCCAGGCAACGCCACGTCGTCGCAGGAGTGGGACAGCAACATGGTCTTCTTCATCTCGTGGGTGCAGGTGGGTTACCCAATCCTCGCCTTCGTCTCCGTCGTGTGGCTCAACTTTTGGGCCACCGATCTGCGTGGCGGTGGCGGGCCGATGCCTGGCAACCAGTACTCGCCGTGGCTCAGTTTCTACAAGGATCTCTTCTACGGGAGCCTCGATGTGACCGCGAAAGGAGGTCTCGCGCTGTACTGTGCCATGCGCGCCACGTGGGTGCAGTGAACCGGATTTGTAACTTATAAAGGTGTAACATTTTAAGAGGGTATCACACTGGGTGGCGAAGGAACCAACAGGTTCATCTAAAAGGTGTGAATTGTCCACCAGGACGTTGTAAAAATTTTCCTGACCCTCTCAAACGCAAGCGACACGACAGGGACCTCTGAGCTCTGATAGTGGCCACGTGGCCACTCTCAAGATTTAGTAACTGACACTTCAAACTTGCGTTGTCACGTGGCAGGTTTTTGAGTATTCGTGTGAACAACCATGTCATCTCTTCAAGACGAAACGATCCGTGTCGCGGCCTCCCAGGTTCGCGCTCTCGCCAACGTGCACCCAGGCGTCTGTGGTGCAGTCAAGGAGGTGTATGCTAACGCAGAGGGGTATCACAGCCCATCTGTGAATCCGTACTGTAACGCTGTCCTCGTCAACGAGGACGATCCGCGCAAGGCGTTCATCTTCTTCCAGTCGCACTCGCTCGTGACGGTGGAGAGCTCCGAGCACGTGCTCGACCTGGGCCATCTTCAAGACGCGGTGGCCATGAGCCACCGCAAGTTCAACGTCGGCACGTACATCGTGAGCGGCAAGCTCTGCGTCGAGGGCAAGGAGGGCATGATCGTCATCTCGTTCGACCCTGCGACCCGCGAAGGGCTAGTCATGCGTGCCTACATCAGTGCTGAAGGGTACGTGTGCAAGGTTCAGCCCGTCAAGATTACGCTCGACAAGACTGGCACGCCGTCGCTCTTTGCGACGGCGAGCTCGCCAACCGAGCGCAACCGCATCGAGATGCTGTGGCTCGGCACGCAGTGGGAGAAGGGTGAGTTTAACCAGGGTGCATCGCACCGCGACTTCTGCAAGATGCTCTGGGAAACCACCGTCAAGCACGCCATGGGCGCCGACACGAACGACAACAAGACGTACCAGACCACAACGTTTCTGTACTGCGACTTGAAGACGATTGTGCTGGAGGGCAAGACGGAACCCGAGTGCTTCCTCCGTTCCACCGCAAACGACATCTTGGAGCGCCGTAGCGACGGTACGACTGGCAATGGCTTCCGTGTCACGATTCGAGAGCACTTTATGCCAGCGGTGCTGCGGATGCCGCTCGTCCCTTCCACGGAAAAGAAGCGGGACTTCTCCGTCATGGGCAAGTCGATCGCACTCACTGCGTCGGGAAAGGAGGACGCGCCGTGGATCTCTCGCATCGCCTCTAAAGTCAACACGACACCACGGACCGGCGAGACAGAGTGGTACGTAGTCTGCAAGGACACGGCATCGGAGTGCTACTTCAAGCCGACCAACGTTACGATGGCCGCCAAGTTGATGAAACAAAATTGGGAAAAGGGGTCGCGCTCACTCACCGGTATCAACAACGCGGAGCCTGTTGGCATAGTGGTGGTGCATGGCGACAAGGTGCTTTCAAAGGGGGCATTCGACTTCCACACTGGCAAAGTCTTTCAAGTCACCCCCGAAGCAGCAAATGGTTATGAGCCACTTGTTACCGGAGTGATGCGGAAGGGCGAGCCCACTCACACAGACGCTGACGCTCTCTGGGTCATCCTTGGTGTCCCAAATGCCAAAAGGGAGATGGACATGTCGCTGACGCAGGCAGAGCGCGATGCGCAGCGGTTGATCAATGCCGCTGTGCTCGGTGTGGACGACAGCGGTCTCTTTGGCTATGAGTGGCTGTTACGGAATATCGTCCGCCCCTTTCGCAAGGCGCGCAAGAAGGTCGACCTCGAGGGTGCGCTCAAGACGACTGGCGTGTTCAAGATTGAGGACTTTGTCGATAACACGCGTGGCATCGTCAACTACATGACCAAAGTAGCCGTGGAGCGTGACAGGCAGGGAGAGGGAGCACTGGCCGACGATGTTGATCACGGCGACCGAGCACATTACGCGACGCTGTTTGGTCTGGGCCAGGCTGGGATCTTGCAAGTCGGGAACTGCGAGCAGCCGATGGACAAGGAGCGGCTTCTCGACGGCAGCGTCGACTGCCGTCGCCTGCACAAGGAGGTCATGCGCGTCGTAGTTCACCACGACCTCAAGTATCCCACCCCATACGTCAAGGCCAAGCGCGACGGGTACCAGCTAAAGTGGCAGGAGGTGCTGGAGGACGCCAAGGAAGAGGACGCAAAGGTGCAGCAGATCCAAGACTTGTACCGCATCCGCGTGCTGCAAGCGGAGAAGGAGAAGCACGATCAGCAACAGGAGCTTGCGCGCAAGGCTGCCGATGAGAAGGCGAGACGCGAGGCGGCGGAGGCCAAGGCCGCCGATGCCGAGCGCCGTGCTTCATCGCGGCTCGAGCAGAAGGAAAAGGATTTGGAGCAAAAGGAGGCTCGTGTCCGTAAGCAGGCCGAGCAGCTGAAAGCCAAACAGGCGGCTGACAAGGAGAAGAAGGCCGCTGACGATCTTGTCAAGAAGGAGACGAACGCTCTAAAGGCGAAGGCGCGCCAGCTTCGCGGCAAGGCCGCACAGACCCAATTCGCCACGAACGTTGCTGCGTTCACCGAGCAGTGGGGGTTCCCCGATGGTATGCGAATCGCCTCGAATGACATCAAGCCGTCGGGTGACATCTTCTCTCGTAGCAAGGCCATGAAGGATGTTACGCGCATCAACGAGGGGCATCAGGTCGTGGAGGCAATTGGCTACGCGTTCAAGCCGAACTCGCTCTTCTGCGGCAACAAGCGCGAGCTCGAGGATTGGGTCACCGGAGATATGGCCAAGGCGATGCTCAAGGCCGCCATGGAGGACGAAGCTGTCATCAAGTCTCTGGGCCTCGAGTTCAATTTTGAGTTCTCCAAGCCGCCCCCGCTCCCACCTCCGTATGGCGCGCCTTCCTCTGGCGGCGGCAACGCGGCTGGCAAACGTCCCATGCAGCCACCCACGTGGCGCATGGCCAAGCCTCCCGTTCTCAAGAAGCAGCGCGGTGAATCGTCTGCTGAATCGTCTCCCGTGGTGCTGCCGCCGTCGTTCATCGAGGATGTCGACGGCGCCGATGACGTTGAGGACGAACAGGAGGACGAGGCTGTCGAGGGCATCATGGAGGTCTGATGTGCTCGCCTTACGCGCGACACGTGCGCTAGGGTCGACAAGGTTGCATTTGAGAGCGTTGCGGAGACAGAGGAAGAGGACAGGGAACTCGCGGGCATGAGTACGATACGCATGGCCATCCCTTTGCGTGAGGCCGGAACACGTCTGGAGACGGGCGTGTCGCTGGCAGTGGCGGTGGCGAAGCTCAACGTGATGGAGTTTCACTACACCGCCATGCGCGCTGAGACGATAGGCAGGGACTACGACGCGCGCTACGACGACTGCAGCGCGCTGTTTGATTGCTACATGTTGGTGCGTGGCACCGCGGTGGATGGGGTGGGGCTGTGCCTTGCGGCGGAGCTGCACGGTTCGCTTGGTTGTGTGGATGAGATGAAGAATTCGATGGGACACTTTGCATCCGACATGCAAGTCTTCTCGATGCGCCCACAACCAGAGGCGTACGTGGAGGATCTGCAACCTGGCAGCGTCGAATATCTTGCGGAGGAGAGTGGGTTTGATTTGCCATGGGACTGGGAGACGCGTGTGACGGCACTGGAGCAGAAACACATGCCCGCACCAGTCTGGTCGAAATATCGACCGAGGCGTTCGCGTGCTGCGCTAAGAGTGTGATAAAGTCTCCATAGCAGTAATAATGTAGTATAGAAACTTTGTAAATTAGCTTGAAAACATGGACGGATTCCTGGCTCATCGTCGCGCAGACCCGCGCTACGCGTCGGAGCGCGGTGGCCGCGTTGAGGTGTACTCCAACAGCTACTACCAGCCGGGCATCACGCGCTCCATCCACAAGCATGCCATGGCCGACAAGCCGAAAAAGAAGAAGTCCGATGACAGCGACAGCGACAGCAGCGACGACGAGGGTGGCGGTGGCAAGAAGCGCATTTATCGGCGCGGTGAAGACGCGGACGGCGACGGCATCACCAACGAGGCCGCCAAGAACAAGGTCACTGACTTCTCGTCCAAGGACGGGGACGATATTCCGGACGCCTTCCAAAAAAAGAAGAAGAAGAAGGAGAAGAATGACGACTGAGCGCGCTCTGCGCCAACAATAACTCCTGGAGAGGGACTGTGAGAGTAGAGTAGACGCGCGCGCGATGTTGACCTTCAACGTCGCACGAGCGGTAGATAGGCTACCGGCGGGTGAAACTATAGGAGCTGCTCCTGAAAAGCAGAAGACCAAACGATTTGACATTACGTGGCCATGGGAGGCGCTCCCACTTGCACTGAATTGGTTGCTCACCGGTGGCACCAGAGACCCGCAAAGCGATGTCGCGGTATTCATTCGCGTGACGGAAAAGGTGACACGGTGCTTCTTTTACACCGGCGCCTTCATCCTTGTATCTTACATGCTCGCCGTTGGCACTTTCTTCCAGCGCTTCATTCATTTTGGCCGAGAGCCGTACGCTCTCTTCACATTGGTCATGTGGTGGCTTGTGATGCTGCTGTTGCTTTTCGTGCAGCTCAACGGGCGTCTAAGAGCACTCCCAGCTACTGTTTCTGCGGACGAGGTGCTAAAGCAGTCACAGTTCCACTTGCCGGAGCTATTCTTCAACTACCAAGCGTTTGGATTCGAGCGGCGGGCGGGGTATGTGGCGGCGTTCATTGTGCTTTTTGTGTTGGTATCGACGAGCGCGGCCTGGGCTGTCCTGTTGTACGAGACAAGCTCTCGTCTGCTCGTGCACGACACCTACCGAGCTGGCTTCTCTATGGTATGGATATCGTACCTCGTGCAACACGTCTACACAGCATGTGCGCTCAGCGTGAGCTACGGTGACTTCCGAGCAGTCACCAGCAAAACCGACTCCCCGCTCACCCCTCTCGAGGACCTGCGTGTGTGGTTCGCGAACATGTATATTTTTCTAGTGGTAGCGGTCTTGCTGCCCACGGCGGGAACGTTTGTGGTGTACGCACTCAGCTAGGCGCATATTTCAAAACAAATTATAAATTCAGTGCCGGCATCGTGCCGTATCCCGCCGATGCCGCCGAGCTGGCAGCTCCCACACCCGCGAACGCTCCACTCGACACCGCCGCCACTGCTATCCCTCCAACCACGGCCAAAGCACCCACGGTGATCCCTATGATCGCCCCCGTGCCGAGCCCTCCATCGCTCTTTGGCGGTGGAGGCGGGGGTGACATTGTAGCGATGGTTGGTGCAGCTGTTGGTGCCGGCGTGGATGTGCCTGTTGGCGCGTCCGTGGGCGCGGCTGTGGGCGCGTCCGTGGGCGCGGCTGTGGGCGCGGCGGTGGGTGCGGCTGTTGGCGACTCCGTGGGCGCGGGCGTGTTGGCCGTCGCACCGGTGACGCTCATGGTGTAGGTCATACCACCGTGGACTGTGCAATAGTAAACAACGTTTCCGCTGTAATCAGAGGGGATGGTGACGGTGATGGTGCCCGAACTACCGGTCAAAGGACCGCCCGTAATCCACGTAGCGCCAGTATTTCTTGCTGTTCCAACCGCGAACGGGTGCGATCCGCTGATGCCCGGCGATGCAGCATTAAACGTGTACGTCGTACCCGCTTGCAGCTGGGCGGGTAGAGCGGGTGCGATGGTGTAGTAAGGATCACTCAAGTCTCCACCCGACACGCTGTGCGTGCTGGCGTATACAGCGTGGATCAAAAGAAGAAACTTCATTATAATTCATTAATGAGTATAGCTGGACATGTTTATTCACACACCAAGTCTTCTAAGCGTGGCGCACAGCGCGTTGCCCCTGACGTTTGCAAACGGATGCGTTTGGCCAACGCAGCCGCCGTAGCCGATGGGCGTGCGTGCGCACCACGACTGTGACACGTGCTGACACAAGTCGTCGCTGTTCACATGGCCCGTATGCAAGACGCCTAGACATCCGGCTACATCGGCCCATCCCTCGTCGCGTGTGGAGGCGCACGGGTAGTCCGCCAGCAGCGCGTCGATGCCGGCGGTGATGTATTCTCCATTCAGATTATTATGCGACAGCTCGTGCGCGATGATGTAGCCGAAGCGCGACGCGAGCGACGCGTCGTCATAGGCCTCGTCGGCGTACGGTCGGAAGCTCATGCCAAGCAAGAAGTAGCTGCACTTGTAACCCGGAAAGATGTAGGCGTTCGCGGTCAGCGGTTGATAAGCCGATGGCCCCTCACAGGGATCCGTGGCGTCGTAAACCATTGAGCCCTGGCGATCGAGCCACAGAGCGCGCGCCTGTTTGGCCGCCATCACAAACACGCCATCCGAACTGTCAAACGCGGCGAGCGGAATCGAACGCGTAGCGCCGGCCCAGCTGCCACGGGGCGCGCCGGGGATCCTGATGCGAGTGTTCTCCACGTCCAGTGCGATGGCGTCTGGGTCCACCAGCGCCGCCCGAAGCTCGTTGTTGTTGCGCAGCACGTGCGCCACGCCGGCGCGCGCGTCGGCGACCATGGACTGCATGCGACTGTAGAGCGTTGGCGATATCACCAGTTCGTGGTGGATTGCATCGATCTCGTCTGGAAACATCAGACGTGTAAAGTCTCGACACATGCCCGACGCATCGGTGGCGTCGCCGCCCACGAGTTGGCTGACCGTGATCGAGGACGCGTTGAGCACGTGCGCACGTTCCACCTCAAACAACGGCTCGTGGTGACGAGGTGTGGCAAGCTGTCCGAGCGCGGCGGCCGGCGGTCGTCGACCACGAGCTTTTTCTCTGTGCCCCTCAGGTGCCGACGTTGCCGTATACCCGGGGTTGTTCACTATGGCCGACAGCGAGAAGGCGCACATGGCGGCGACGCCCTTGAGATATCCCTTTGTGTGATCCAACGATCCGGCTGCACCAAGACTGACCAAATGTATCAAGCCATCAAGCTCGGGCACCGATTCGTACCGTCCCAAGTTTGCCGCCCCGTCCTCGCTGCTTGGACGACCGGTACCGGCGCGGTAGGCAGTCATGAGTTTCGCGACGCTTGCGTCTGGGGTCAGGTATGCGTATGCGTTGACGTGTTTGTTGCCGGCTTCGGCGGCACCCTGGATTCCTTGGGGCTCGTTGACCAATTGGAGGGCCTGGGCCAAAGCGTTGGTGTTGAAGGGGGTGCCGGCTCGCGAGCCGGCACGGTAGCCACTCACGCGCTGCTCCCACCCAAACGTCACGGGACCGTCGCAGTAGTGGCTTGCCAGCTTCCCCACGGAGTGCAGCATCGTCGCCTCGTCGACGACGCTGTTGATGGCGGCATCGTTCACGAGATAATCGTAAGCACGCTCGCCCGCCGCGCGCACGGCCGCGCTGCCCCCCAAGACGGCACGCTGACACGCGGCTCTAAACTTGCCGAGGTTGCCAGCGGACAGCCTTGATCCGGCGTGCATGCCATCCTCCGCGTGTCGCACCGCCGCAGCCCGTTCGTCTGAATCGTCAAAGCTCAGGTACTCGGGATACTGCTCCCCAAAGAGACTCAGTGTCATTCCTCCCGCAAGCCATTTGCCGCACGCGCGCTGGTGATCCGTTGCGGCGGACGGCTGCATGACCTCGTAATCCATGGCATCTGGGTAAGGCCGCAGCAGCATGCACTCGGGTCGACCGGTGATCACCGAGACGTGCAACCTTTCGCCGACGCCGCACATGCCGCGTGTGAGTAACGACAGACTGTTGCCACTTCCCGATGCATTGTGATAGAGCAGGTCGCTGACCAGCGGCACGACGTTCTCAAAGCTGCACTGTGCCGCGGGAAAAATGCTTGATTCATTTACTGCGCGACACGTACCGGCGTCTAGACACCACGCGCGAACCCAGCATGTCCAACCCAACCCAACAACTGCAAAGAATGCCGCTCCCAAGACGATAACAAACGCCTCCCAGTTGCCGCTGCGCAACTCTTTCGGTGGCATCACCCAGCGCCTCTTACTACTCTCTACACAGACGCTGCTTATCGTTTAGCGCTCCTTCACACTACGCAGACGGACTCACGCCTCGGACCAGGACATGTAAAACCCATTGACGCCGTCCCACGTTTTTGCAATGGTCTTGCGTACGGCGGCGATGGCCTTGGAGGCGGAGGTGCCATTCTCCCAGCCGCTCTTCTTGTACGCGATGCCCATGCCGTGTGAGAAGGCCATGAAGCATCCGTACATAGCTTGGACGTTGCCGTTGGCACCGATCATCTCGGCAGCGGCCAGCATGTCTTGCTCGCTGCAGCGAGATTCAAACACCTGCTTCATGAGCGTGTGCTGCTTGAGACCGTATTCGGCGCCAGCACCCCAGTCGTGTCGGAAGAGGAAGTAATCCATGTCTTCGTAGGACGGGTACAGCCCCGCCGTCTTGGTCCAATACGCCTTCAGGTGTGGCAGGTCGGGGTCTTCCACAACTTCAAGCTGGCGTTTTGCTTCCACGTCGGCGCGAAAATTGGCAAAGGCGGTTGCCACGTCGCCACCTTGGCCACGGGCACCAAGTGGGGGAACTGGCGACGTGGCCATTTTTCTACTGGTAAGGTCCCTGTCGTGTCTACACGCTCACGTTAGGTCACACTTGGCCCCGCACTGATCACGCTGTCGCGCCTCAGTGCCTGCCGCAAATTCGCGTGTCATCTCATTCACTAGCCCGTATCCCAGACTAATTAATATGCGTGGGGGTCGCGTGTGCATCACGTCCGACGGGCTCCACTGCCGACCACGGTGCGTAGAGCGCTGCTCAAATATGAGCACGTCCCCCTTTTGCGGGTGCATGCGCACGACGCCGTCGTGCGACGACTCGAGAGCCGGGTCGTCGCGCGAGAGGTGTGAGCCGGGCACAAACAGCATCGCGTCCTCGTCCTGCGCGTGGTCCTGCAGATAGATGGCAGCCTTGACAATCATGTGCTCGCCGTCCCCCCAGAGATCGTGCTTCTCGTACTTGCGGTAGTCGTCGTTCAGTCGGTCCTTGTGCCAGCCAACAACGCGGTCGATGCCGATGTCATTGTGGCCGGTATACATGTACGAGTGGTTGCCAAATACCATCCGCAGTGCATCGTGCAGCCTTGTATGGTTGGTGATGTTGCGCATAAAAGCAAACTGGCTGCGGTTCTGGAATGCTGGGATTGTCATGCCGGGGTCGAAGAACGAGGGCACAAACCATGGATGAAACTTGCTGCCTTCCGTGGGCGCAAGCTCCAGAACACGACGCCGCAGCTCGTCGACGTGGCCATGGGAGAAGACGCCCTTGGCGATTGCGTAGCCGTCACGCCTAAAGTCGGCGTTCGAGATGCTCGCGATGCCCACAGCGCCATGCGCCGACACCGCCGTGTCAGACGTCATATTTACCCACACGATCGCCCCGACGACGAGGCCGACAAACACCAGTACGAACGCAGCCGCAGCAAACTTTAGTGCGAGGGGACAGGAGTCGTCTTTCTTGCGATTCAGCTCGGTGCGAACATCGGCGCTGATCGGGGCCAGAGCGTATCCGTTGCGCGCGTTTGCGCCGGGGAAAAAGGAAAGGTTTGGTAACACCATGTTCTTGATCTACTTTGACAGCACAGCTACATTGTTTATTTAAAACGCCGTCGCAACCTCAACTCACGCGCTGCCACCGCTTTTTCTACTCGAGCCATGGCGCGGCGGTGCTGGTCACGTTCCGCAATGACGTCGTCGTCACTGCCCGTGTCGGACGGCGTGTACGAGCGCGTGCCCAGAAGCCACAGCATCAACGCGTGATACGCCGGTCGCTTGTCACAGTACGTGCAGAGGTTGCCGCCTGTTCCCGTTCCGATGTTTGTGACGATTGTGGCAAAGTCGTCTACGACGTCCTCAAGAAGCCGCTTTGGTAACGGATCGCGTTCAACGCGTGGGTTTATAAACGTCCTCTGGAACAGGCTTCGAAACGCATCGACTCTGTCTGGGGCCTCCTCGACGGCCGCCTTCCAATGCCCAAACGTCTGCACCGCATCATAGATCATGGAGTAGATTGCTGGAAACTGTGCGCGAATGCTTGCAAGAAAGACGGTCATCATCAGCAAATACGCACACTTGGCATCGTAGCCGTCTTGTCCCATCAGTCGTCTGCATAGACGGTGGTCGTAGTCTATGAGGCGCGGTTTCCCCGCCACCGGGTCAAAGCCAGCGGCACGGAAGGTGTACCCCATCACATCCCATTCGTCGTCTCCGGCCTCCTTGAGCTCTGGGCAGAACACGACGCTGTCCGCCGTCATCGTAAGCTTGATGATTCTCAACTTTGAGAGCGCGTCCATGTGGTTGCATACCTCGTGCACCGACTGCACGATCGCCTGCTTTGCGAGTGCGCGGTTCTCCTCCGGTCCCATCGTGATGTAGGCGCGCAGCATGTCCGACAGCCTAAACGTGTGGATTTGGCACACGCTCACAGTCGCCACAACACGCGTGGCATCGCCTGCGAGCGAGAGACCGTCGGCGGCTGCTGTGGCGGGGAGGAGCATGCCCTCCCTCGATGCGTACTCGTCGGTGTTGGTGACAAGCATTGAGGCAAAGACCGCCGGTGCAATGCTGTGGGTCGCGGCCTCCAGCTGCATGAACGCCTGTATCGCGGCCTGCTGAACCTGCGCCTGGAAGTCGGGCTCGCGTGGTGTGGCCGCGAGCTCGCGCACGTAGACCGCCAGTCCAAAGTTCAGCAGAGCAGCAAGCTTTCCAGGCTTCGTGTTATAGCTTGCACCGCCGGGAAACCAATCGAACGACTGTTCTGGATCGCCACCGACGCGATAGACGATCTCGTCTGTCCGATAGGTGTAAGAATCGCGTCGGCTAAACGGCGTGCGCTTGAGCCACCAAAGCCACCACCACGCGTGCCCCACCACACACCGCTCGGGCATTGGCAGGACGCGTTCGTGTGGCTTTGAGCTCAGACCGGCAATCTCCGGCAGGCCGGCCATCACGCCCCGTTTTAGTCCGAGTGTCGACAGCAGCGTGTTCTTCAGCTCACTCAGCGGCACCGGCCTGGCGCGGTCGTTGCATTGCACGGCCCGTGCGTCGATACCGAGCGACGGCGGTAGCGTATCCGATAGCTCGGCCCCCACGTCGTCCCCAAACAGCGACTCGTTGCGTTCGAGCGATGCGCGCAGCAGGCGCTCGAAAAACACCGGCGCCGGTTCGCACTCGCGGTGCGGTGTGCGGAACATGCAAAGGCGGAGGGCGCAAGGCGCAAGGCGTGACGACTCCCCTCCCCCTATGTGCGTGTGCAAGGGCTTATGGGTTTCGAAGCATAGCGAGACTTACCCCAACTTTGGATCTGTGAACATTCATACACACCAGTCGTCAGCCGTGTACGTGCAGAGACGGTGGTTGTGGGTGCGAGACTCACGGGAACGAGCGGATGAGGGAGCTCTTGCCGTTGTAGCTTGTCACGCGACACTGCTCTTGGTTGTACTGTGATGGGGCGTGGCACACTTGTGAGCACGCGGTTCAGAGCAGTGCGTACCATGACCGTGCACACCTCGACGATGTTGGAATCGCAATCCAGAAGGCGTATGAACCTGCGCACAGGGGAAAATGCATCGCTAAGCTTCTAGAGTGTATGGTGAACTGGCAAGAACAGAGAGCATGCAGTTGTTTGCCGAGCCAGTTAGGCTCGACTTGGCGCTTCAGAATCCACGATGCCAGTTGCCGCAAGTTGAAGGCACCGGCCAGATTTACAAGATTGCCCACGTCGATAGCTCCATGGCCTACATTGGTCTCAACGTTGACATGACGCTGTACGATCGCATCATGTACCACACCAAGCCATATTCTGGATGCATTCATTTTCGCAACGCGCTGCGCTGCCACGGCCTTGCAGCATTTACGCTTCAGCTGCTAGACCGCAAGATTCCCAAGGCAGACGTGCCGGCACTGGAAAAGAAGCGTATTGCTGAGCACAACACTCTGCACCCAAACGGATACAACCTGACGCTGGGTGGCGAGACCAGTCCGATGGCGTCCGAAGTCGTGCGTCTTAAGTCAATCGCGACAAAGAATACCCCAGAGGGAAAGGCTAGGTCGAGCGCTGCATCCAAGGCTAACCAAGCTCGTCCCGATGTCATTGAGCGCAAACGCAAAGGCATGATTGAGGCGTGCAAGCACAACAAGCAGCAAAAGAGCGACAGTGCCAAGATTGCGATGAACAGGCCCGAGGTTAAAGCCCGGCATAAGGCAGCTTGCAATACAACCATTGCATTGCAGAACAAGAGTGCCGCCATGAAGAAGTCGCACGCGGATCCAGCATCCAAGGCCCGTCGTATTGCAGCGCTCAAAGAAGCATGGGTTCGACGCAAGGCAATGTATGGCGGCACAGGGTTCAAGAAGCCCTAAGCATTACTCGACCATGCGTTCCAACAGCTTGCGAGACGCGCGTCTCGCGGGAGAAAAAACAACGATCTCACACCCAAACGAGAGCGCGAGACAGGCCGCGAAGATGGCGATACTGTGAAACAAAGAACGGTGTGAGCACGGAGTCGATATTAATGAGTTCTGGGATCACACACGAGAACGTCTTGCCAAAGCGCCGGGGAGTACTGTGCACAGAACAAACAGTACGTCAGTGAGTGTGTAGGTTGATCGTGTGAGCTGTATGCTCGCACCTGATCAGCACTTCCGAGGAGCATTTTGCCCAGTTATTGTGGCGCATTATTGCAGGGCGCGCCGTGCCCCAGTCCTTCTTGTAGATGACGCGCGAGACGCACCGCTCAAAGGAGCTGTGAAATGCCATTTGGTGGGGGCTCCTGCACACGCAGTAGAGGTGTGAGCCGGTGACACGACAAATATCTTGGATGTGAGCATACCGTTCAAAACCACGATCGTCGACGATCGAGAGCAGCGTCCGCAAGGTCCTCAAATTTTGACAGCCCTCCCACTTGTCCTCGGGCAGCCTAACACCGAGCGTGTCGCGGATGTCGACCACCGCGGCCGCGGTGTTGTCGTCGACGGTGGCGCGCAGCCGGACCGCCTCCTGTCGCGCGCGGGCCCGCGCGCGCACATTGTCCGAGTGCGACGCAAACTCATCAAGGATCGATTGTGAAAACACCACCATGTCTCTCTTTACAGTTTTTACACACTGTTGGTTTCTAAGACACGATCCATAGCGAGGACGCCTATTCAAACTCACACACCGGCACGTTCGCCAGCGCGAGCGTCGCACAGACCGACGCCACGAGAAGAAAGAAGAACTCGAGTAGGTGCGTGTCTTCCACGCTCGACGCGTAGCAGTCGCCAACCGTGGGACCGCTATAGTCTGTCGCGCCCTGCCGAGGAATCGAAATCTCGTTTGGGGTCCGCGAGCGCGCCGGGAAGGTAAAGTCGGTGACAGTCTTCTTCGCCGACGACTGTAGCCCGCGGTCGATGCTGCGGCTGCCAACAAGGCCCACGACTGGTAAGCCCATTCCAACGACTCACAAAACTAGTACGACTCACAGATGGGTTTCGCGTCTAGCGAGAAACTCGCCAAGCGTCACCACGGGCACGTACGCCCTAAGCCGAGACCTATGATCCGGGTGTTCCTCCAAACGACCGGCCCGGAAGAGCTTCACCAAGTACTCCTCCCGCTTCCGCTGGCGGCCCATGCGCAGCTGCTTCGCGATGCGCATCACAAACCAATCGTGACGAGCATCAATCTCGAACACACCTTCCGCAACCGCCCAGTAGTGCTTCCACTGCCGACACACCCGCTCCAACCGCTTTGCACACACGTCCACGCGATACGACCACACGGCCACCTTGCGCAGCACGTCACCCCACACCGCGCCCGACACGGGGTGGTTGACGCTCGCGTCGTGATCCCAAGCCTCAACCATGGCCCTACTTCCCTGTTACCTACTCGTCGTCGCTGTCGTCGATAGCGATGACGGCGGCCGCCGC
>CERI01113850.1_pt1 | contig 15940 bp, 19 predicted proteins | sample 350261 | NCBI WGS metagenome assembly CERI01 (sample SAMEA2620979, study PRJEB7988) | marine metagenome | isolation source: saline water (ENVO:00002010), including
TCTCTCTATGTCAAAAAATTCTTGTGTCTTACCACTACGTGCTCTTATTTTAGATGCAACTTTGTCAATCCAATAATCTAATTTAGAATTAGCTACGTCTAGTTTTTTATTTCTGTCTGTTAATTTTTTTATTACAGTCCCTGCACCACTAATTGCACCTGTAAACAATGCACCTTCTGTACCAAACTTAACTCTGTTTAATATTTCTCTAACAGCATTGTCTTCTTCGTCTCTATTAATTTTAGTAGGACCACCTAGCAAATCTCCGAACGTACCAACACCTTCTACATCACCTACAAACGTAGCTTCTGCAGCACCAGCACCTAAAGCTCCAGCAACAGCTTGTCTTACTCTCCCTGCTCCTGTAAGCGTTGTGCCTTTGCCAAGGTCATCTAATAATTTTGGGTCGTTAAGTTTTACATACTTACCGTTTTGTCTGGCTAGCATAGCAGACTTTGCTAATCCACTTGCACCTTTTAAAGCTATACCGCCTGGTATACCAATGTTAACTAATAGTTCTGTAATTTTTCCTGCAGCTGTAGCTTCTGCTTTCTCATCAAACTCTGTGAGGTCGTCAAAAAATCTTTCTACTTCTGCAGCTTTACCTGTGTTAGCACCAAGATCTAAAAGACTAGCACCTAGAGAAAAGAAACCTTTAGGTATTGCAATGATACCTGATGCTATGCCGGACAGCATAGATTCTATTACACCTACTTTATTATTTTTTTCTGATCCAGAAAGATTATTAGATAATGTTGGTTTTAAAGGCATAAGTCATTATGGTAATAGTTGTGTTGTGTTTCCTTGAGCATCTACTTGAATAATTACTTTGTCTACAATGTATACTCCGGCAACATCACCGCCTTGTGTTTTAATTTGATCTTTAACATAAGCTTCTGCTGTTATGTCTTCACCAATTCCTTCTGCTTTTGCTTTTTTAGCATCTGCTAATACAACTGCATTAGGACTTACTGATTTACCAATGGTAACAGTATCTGGATGACTTAAAGTTTTCTTTCCTATGTAAGCTCTTGCATAATCTCTTGCTGTAGGATTATTTTCTCTTTTTAATTTTTCTGTCATTTGTTTTTTATATTCTTTACTGTAAGGATCTGACATAGCTTCTATTTCAGCTTTAGCTTGCATTAATCCTGCAGCTTCTTTTAATTGATCTACTTTATCTAATCTCTTATCAAACGCACTAATACCTTTACTAATTGTAGAGCCTATGTTCTTTTTAGAAATAACATCTTTACCACCTTCGTCAATGTATCTGCTCATGTCTATTAATGCTTTAGATGCAGCGTTTCTTTTAGCTCTGTCTACACCTAGTAGACTATAAATTCTATTTAGTTTATCTTCTTCTGTAGGTTCAGGTTTACCTTTAATAGTTTTCTTTTCATTCATAGCAGCTATTTGTTGTTCTAAAGCTTTTATTCTTTTTTGTTCTTCTGTTAATATTTTATTAGGATCGTTAGGATCAGATCCTTTTTGTCTATCTTTAAATCCTTGATACATTTTATATGCACCAAAACCTGTTGCAGGTACACCTAAACCTACTGTTGTTTTATAATCTTTTATTGAACCTGCGGCAGGACCAAAAGCATCTGTAAATGCTTTTTTAGTGCTTTGAAGAGGACCTTTAATATATTGTCCAAAAAATTTATCAGATAAGAAAGGAGCTTTTTCTGTTGTAACTAATCTATTTTTTACTTCACCAGCTTTTCTTGCTGGAACAGGACCTTTAAAAAAGTTTTTTAGACTACCTAATCCTCCAGAGATAGCTTCTTTGCCGCCTCTTATACCTCCTTTAGTTAACATACTAGCTACTTTTAATTTAGTAAAAGGATTTAAAACAAAAGACGCGTCCTCAAAAAAATTTCTCTTTGGTATAGTTATTGGTGTTCCGTCAGCATTATAAACACCTTTGTTAAAGTCTGAGGAAAAAACACCTTTTGAAGGACGTAATGTTCCATCTGGATTTTTTACATAGGCACCACCGTTCGCAAAAGGCACTCTACCACCACCTGCATAACCTGTAGCGTCAGCCATTGTTGTAGCTACGCCGCCATCTCTTAGGCCGTTCATAACGCCTTCTTTGATAGGTCCGCCTGTTCTGAACATTGGTCTTTTAAGTGGTCTCATTAAATTTTTTGACCTCCGTACAATCTAGAGTAAATGCCTCCTACTCCTAAGGCTGTTGATAGAGCTTGTGATAATGGATTTTGTGTTGGTGCTGGTTCAGCGTAAGCTGATGCTACACCACCTGCTAGTCCTGTTAGGCCTGATCCGTATTGTTGTAATCTACCGTATGGTTCGTAAGCTGCTGTCTTAGCTGCTTGTTGGTTAGCTGTTAAATTAGCTTGTGCTTGTTGTTGGTTAAGAGCACCTAGGTTTCCAAGAGCGCCGATGTCTTGTCCTAAACCTGTTCTTTGGAAATTAGATAAACCAAATTGATTTTGTGCTAGTTGTCCTTGATTAGCAAAAGCTTGTTGTGCTAATTGATTTGCTTGTGTAAATCCTTGTTGATTTAATGATGCTAATAAAGCAGCTCTACCTGTTGTTGTATCCGCATCGTATTGTCCTAGCATTGCTCCCTCTCGACCACCACCGAAGTTTCCAGAAGCTACTGCTTGATCTTGTATTGCTTGTCTATTTCCTACTCTTGATGCATCAAAGTCAGCTAGTGATGTGTCAATAACTTGTTGTTGGTACGGAGACATAAAAGATGAATACGCACTTGGTCCTGTTAGACCTGCTTGATTAGTTATGTTTGCTTGAGCAGCTTGTAAAAAAGGTGAATAAGATCCAATACCTTGTTGTGCTAAACTTTGTGCTTGTGTTTGTAACGGATCCATCTGTGCAACAAATGGATTCGCTCCCGTGATCCCCGGTCCCGCAGCCCTTTTGCCTGATGCGTCTAGTCCGCCAGTAAATGTGCTTGTTTCAATCGGTGCCGAATACGTGGCTACCGACTGCTTGGCAAAGTCTTTGGCTGTATCTTCTAAATAACTTGGTAATGCCATTATCCTATTCTACTCTCCAGTTGTTGTGCGGTGTCAAACATTTCTTGTGCAGGGTTTCCACCTTGCGATTCTTCAGATATTTGTCCGCCTTGTTCTAAATGATCCATCATTCTTTCCATTACAGCTGCGCCTTCGTCTATGTCGCCGCCTCCTGCATTTCTTACAGCGTCGGCTGTAAATACAAATTCGTTTTTCGATAGTCTTGCTGGTACATCGTCAGCTTTTTCTTTACCACCAATAGGTACAAAGCCACCTTCGTTTCTATAATCTTTTTCCATACCACCTAAATCCATGATACCACCTTCAGCAGCCATTTGTCTTTCACCACCTGGTCTGTACATGTTTACAATATCTTCATCTTCCATAATGTAAGAATCAGCCATAGGGTTGGCACTAGACATGTAATCTATCATACCACCTGAGTTAGCCATAACTCTATCTCCTGCTTGTTGTTGCATTCTGCTTTGTATTAATTCTTGTAGTTGTCCTCTTTCCGTTTCATTTAAATCGTTTAAAGGTTTGCCAAATAATTCTATAGATAACATATTTAATTCTGCCATTGGATCTGGGTTAGATACAACTTCTTGTGTGTCTACATTTTCGACCATAACATCTTCAGTAGGTCCGCCCATGTTATAACCTGTTCTTGCTATACCACCATCAGCAGCGTTAAAAAAACCTGACTGTGTGTATGCGTTCTGTGGTAAAAATCTTAGACTTGGATCTCTTCTTCTTACTTGTCCTACGATGTCTGTAATTGTGCTAGGTGTTACTTCGAATGTATCTGTAATCTCTTCTTCCTCTTCACCACCACCCATAAAAAATGGTAATGCTGTTGCAGCTAGGCCACCACCTATTAAAGCTTTTTGACCAAAAGATAAGTTGGGGTTTTTAAAAAAATTAAGTTTTGAAAATATGCTGCTTCCAGGTTTTGGTGTCATTTTAGAACCTAATCCCAATCGTCCTAAACCAAATTTCATATTGCTTAAAACATTTCCTGGTGAGAACATAGCTTTTGTAAAGCCTGTTCCTGAAGCTCCTGCTCCCAAAGCACCTAATCCTGCAGTGCCTGCATATAATAATGCTGCTTTACCTATAGGACTTTTTGCAACTTTCTTAATTCCTCTAACAGCTTTTTTAACTAACTTACCTAGGCCATATTTTTGTCTAGGTATTGTCATAATACCGCCATTTGCTCGTAACTGTTGTGCTTGTTGCATATTAGATATTGCCATAATTTAACCTCAAATAATCGTTTTAACTTGTTTTTCCGAACAAATCAAGCGGAGGCATGATCACTGTTAGATCCTGCGCTATGTCTTCTTTCGGTATTCCAAGCTTTTCCCACTCTTCTTTTGTCTTATAAATAGCCCCTGTTTTCTTATGTCTATATTGACTTATAGTCTTTACTGCGTCTATTACTGGTATATCGTCCATTAGTCTACCTTATCCTTCCTTATGTTTAAATAACTAATAGCTACATCAAGAGAGTCTGCACTGCTTGATGTAACTGTTAACACTTTACCGCCTTCTACTACTAAAGGAACGGTTAATAGTTCTGCTGTTTGATTAGCTGTTAAAGTTGCTGTTTTAATTGTAGTAATACTGTTGTTAATAACGGTCACCGTAGGCGTGCCTGCTGATGTAACTTTTATAGATTTTACAATGTAAGTCTCATTAACTAAAGGGTTTTGTGTAGCCACACCATTAATCGTTGTCGTACCAAACATTGTTTGTGCATCTGTTGATGTAACATTATCTACGCCAAAAAATTTAAATACGTTTACTGTTGCCATTATTCTAAAAAGAAAGCTTTAGCTTCTATCTCCTGTTTAATTTCATCTTGGAACGTAGAGTTAAGTTTATTAATTACGTTATCTAAATCCCTAACTAAAGATTGAAATGTACCTTGATCGTATTCTTTACTAGCTCTAGTTAATGATTGTACTATCTTTGCCATTATCTATATAGCCCCACAATACCACCACCAGCATAGTTATTTACTTTTAAAATATCTCTTAATACTTTTATACCACCAAAAGGGGCAGTAACTGTTCCACCTTTTGTATTGTAACCTAACTCTCCTAATTTAAATATTTCGTATTTAGAAAGTCCGCCATTAGAATAACCTACTCGACCACCTTTAGCTAAATCATAACTAGCTGAATCTGTTGCAAAGTCACCATCAAAATTAGCACCAGTTGCACCTTCATCACCTTTACCACCAAAAGAAGAATAATCGTCACTTGATTGTACACTACCTCCAGCATCATTTTGATTTTGTTCTGCTCCTAATATGGCCATTTTATTTGCAATATCTTTTTGAAAAGCTTCTTCTTTATTTTTTAAACTATTAGCCCCCAAAGTAAAATTTATAAAACCAGTTCCCAATAAAGCATTTCTCATCATAAACCCACCTAAGTCTTTAAAACCTGGTTGATAACCTCTTCTTGAAGCATCTAATAAATCTTGTTCTTCAGGAGTTAAATCATTTAAATTATATGCATCTGTTTCATAATCAAAATTAGGGTTTCCTTGAGGACCAATAAATCCACCACCGTCTCCGCCATCTTCAGGTATAATAGGAGGATAGGGATATCTAGGGTACATACTCATAATACCTGAGTTGTCTGGTGATGAATTAAAAGTTATAGCTGGTTTATCTAAACCAACACCTTGTAAAAATCTGTCTTGACTATAAAATTTGTTGCCTGCATCATACCGGTCTTTGTCTACACCTATGTAATTAGCTCCATAATTTATTGCCATTATCTTCTACCGTCCGGTTGTATATCTAATCTAAATGTACCTAACTTCCAATCCTGTGAAGAAGCTGTGTTAGATATTTTTAAAGCAATTGCTCTCGCTCTTGCTCTAGTATCTACCTTATCAGTAGCATTTGTTACTGTAAAGGGACCTAATGATGAGCCTGATGCTGCATTATTAGGGTAATCTCTTAATAATAATGTAATTGTTGTATTACCTGTTTGAGATATAAAGTCAGGTATAATTCTTCTTATCTTCATTAAAAACTCACCATCACCTCTAAGATCTGGCATACCAATAGTTTGTCCTTGTGCTGTTCTTTTTTGTGTAATGTCAAAGTCTCCAGATGTAATTTCTGCAAGTATCGGTGTAACCGTTCCTCCAGCTACAACTTGATCGGTCCCTGTTTCATGTTGAAAGTAAATAGAACAACCATCAGTATTACCTACTACATCAGAAGCTGTGCCAGCAGGATCATATTCTGTTGCGTGTGGTTTTGCAAACACAGCAGAGTCTGCCCATGCTGTTCTTGCTAATGTTCCTGTTGTCCAAATAGCTTGTTTAGGACTAGCTCTACTGTAAGACTCAATGTAATTGTATGACACCATATTATTTATGGCTAGAGAAGTACCTGATGGATAGAACCATATAACTTCTCCAAACAAATTGTTTAGTCCTACGTTAATTAAATCTCTAGGTGTAGAGTTTAGATTGTCATAAACAAAGTCTTCTACTAAACAGTCCATAGATTCTAGTTGACCATCGTATCTAAAGAAACCATTTTCTGACATCCAAAACGCTGTACCATCTACCTCAACGCATGCATTCTTACCTATCAATCCACAGTTACTACCTATCTGTTGGAAAGAAAATGTAAATGGTGCGCCTACAAAGGTCATTAAAAATAATGCGGTGTCTGTCCATACATAGATTGCATCCCTACCTCGTATAGCTCCCATAATTTTAGAACCTGCTGCAAGTCTCTGTGTACCTGCCGTGTTCTCTGCGGTTACGGTGTATGCATCTGTGCCGTCAATATTTTCTTGATCAGAAAATCTAATAAACATAGCGTCTTGTGATGTTGCTGTGCCTACCGTCGTCTCAGTTCCAAAGAATACTAAGTGACGATCCGGTGTAGATACTAATACATGTCGAGATGCAGTTGGTGCATTTGGTATAAGTGTTGCTCTTGTAGAAGTTGCGTTAGTTGCAGCTGCGTCCCACTCAAAACATCTGCCATTATAGATTAGTGCAATAAGTTTTGTACCAAAGTTATCTAATACCCATAAACCAGGATCAATTGTAAAGTCAGCAGACGAAGCTTCGCCCCATGCTACAAACTCAGATATGTTAGTAACGGTTACACCACCACTGTGGCCAGCTTTTGTAGTGCCATTAACTTCTCTAGCACCACCACTTAATATATTTGTAGTTGTATCATTGTTTGTATAACTGATATCTTCTGAGCCAATTCTAATTTCACCTGTAGCAGGAAATTGAGATGTGTCTGTTAAAGGAATGTCAGTTACAGTATCGTTAATAGTAGAAGCTAATGTAGTTGTTGCTGGTCCGGCTACCGTACCACTCCATAGTCCTGTACCCCAACCAAAACCACCAACTTGTTGTGCTGGTCCTACGGTGTAGTAACACAATACAGATGCAGATCCTGATCCACTTAACGGTGTGCCAGACTCAGTTGATTCCATAGTAATTGTAAACGTAGTTGTAGTAGGTACTGATGTTACCATATATTTAACATCTTCAAATGTAGCGTTATTGTAGGTAGATGACCCAGTTACTCCTGTTACACTCTCAAATAATACAATGTCATCATCCTGTAATCCATGAGCCCCGCTGCATGTTACTGTAACCGTTTTTGATGAAGATGTGCTTGTAAAGCTTACACCTGTAAGGGTAGTTCTTATAGGATGTATGTCATAATAGGTACCACCTGAGTATGCATATAAAATTCTGTTTGTGCCTATTGCAGCATATTTAATACCTGCGTTATCATCAAAGTGATGTATGGCTCTGGCTGCACCTGTTAAATTAGTTGCACCAAGCTGTGCCCAGCCACCTATTTTTTCTGGTGAACCATATCTAAATCTTACGTTATCTCCCCCGGTCCATTGTCCTTCAGCCCCGGTTGGAGTAACTTGTTTATTAAAGCCCGGCAAAAAGCCTAGTTTTTGTAACATAGAAATTCCTGTTTTATTTAGATTATATTAAATCGCGTTGTAGTTCAACGTTATTTGGGTATGCCCAACAGGGGTCTTTTATCATACAAATTTGACTTTGCAAACTGTCCATCTGCATGGTTGTAGTGTAGAAATACTTGTCCGCACAGCTTGCCTTCAAAAGGCTTACGCCAGTGCTCTAATTCACAGCCAGAATAGATAAGCATATCACCTGGGTTTAAATCTACTCGTATACCTTCTGGAGCATTTGGTTTATGTATATTCCTATACTCATCTATGACGTTGTCAGACCCCGTAGGATCTAAATAAATAGCCCATGGATCTCCCCCTAGATTTAATGTGGTAGATATTTCACAGCTTGGTCTATCTTTGTGCCTTTTTAATTCAGCACCTTTTTCATATACCCTAGCGTAAGAATAAGTGGGTATTAAATTTAACCCTGTTTTTTCTTTCATTACAGGAAGCACTTTCATAAGCAAGGTTTCCATAACATGATCAGCATAAATAGAATAACATCCAGGCACTTGTTGATCTGTCCAAGTTCCATGTAAAGGACTTTGAGCTATGATATTGTTTTGATACATATAATTGATAGCATCTCTCTTGAGTAAAAAATAGTTATAGCAAAAGTTTGCTAAATCATATGATACTGCATTTTTTATAACTGTATATTTATTGAAAGCCATCTTGTAAAAAATTAAAACTTACTGATATTCTTATATCATCTGATTCATTGATATCAACACAATGCTCTAGCCAAGACGGAAACATTAAGGCTCTGTTTTCTTGAGGTTCAAGATGTATTTCTGACCCTAAATGTAAAGGTATTGGAACATTTTTTTTAGTAGGTTTTATAAAATGTGTCCCTTGTCTAGGATCATTAATTTTTAAAAACCCAGAGTTTTTAGGAACCTTTATATAATATGCACCGCTAAATAAACTATTAGCATGCACATGCGGCATGTTTAAAGAACCTTTATAATTTATGTTTGCCCACATATTTCCTAATCTAGGTTCTCTATCTAAAAATTCTTCCTCATATATTTTACGTTGCATTCTATAGAGTTCATCCACAAGAGGTTTGAATACAGGTATAGTATGCATATGTGTTTTACTATGCCATCCTTTTACATTTGTCTTTCTAAGCCCCTCATCTTTTTTAGACCATTCTATAATTTCGTTTGCAAAAAGATTAGTATCTAAATTAAAGTCTTCTGCGTATATAAAAGTTGGAAAGAAACCTTCTTTAATCATTTAAAAGGTTCTCCACCAAACCATACCACTAATGATTTTCTAACCCCTCTTGTTACAGGTACAACTCTATGGTTTATAAAACTTGCAAAGAAAACAGCATGACCTTGTTTAGGTGATAAAATATTACCTGGTTTTTGTATTTCTAAACCGCCACCTTCAAATTCGTTGTCAGCTGACAAAATTAAGCTCATTGATATTTTTCTAACAGGAGGTTCTTTCAACATATTAGTATCTAAATCCATATGCCAATTATAAAAACCACCTTCAGGATATTCTGTGTATTGAGCGTTTTCATTTAATTCCATGTTTTCAAAACCAAAATGTCTTTTATTCGTCATGTACATAACTTCATTAAGTTTTTCATACATGGGTTTAGCCTCTAGGTTATTAAATGGAATCCAACTAATATGTGATATTCTTGTTTTAGTATCAACAGACCCTTTTTCTCCTCCTCCTCCAACCTCTGCAGTTTGTGGAGGTAAAGATCTTCCAATTTTACTAATGATGTTACATTGTTCTGGAGTAAAAACAGGTGTTGTTGTTTGAACAATATATGATTTCCAACCTGGTTCTTTTTTAATCATTCTGCTCCTCTGTTTCTAATTGGGTCGTATTTTACATCGCAGTTTGCTGCTAGTGTTCTTCTTACTTCATTCGTAGAATTAAACGGATAAACACAATGTCTAACATCATAAGGAAAAACATAAAAATCTCTAACTTGTATTGTAGGTGCATAATCAACGTGGGCAAACTGACCGTTTGCATTTCCCATCATTTGTAATGAACCGTTTGTAGGTTTATCTTCAGCCGAATATTCTTTTCCATAATGAGAAGGAAGACTTAAAATCATCACAGATGATAACCCTGTAAACAAATCTCCTTGATGAACGTGAATAGGATTGTATTCATTATCTTTCATCTCATTAACCCATATAGAAGTAAGTTTCACTTGGTAGTCTTTAATTTTATTAAAATTTAAATAAAATTTATAAACAGAAGTAAACCAGTCTAATACATTTTTTGGTAATTTATTATGTCTTGCTATTCTGTTAGTGCTTTCTCCTTGATAAAAAAGAGAATGTTCGTTTTCTATTTTACCTACTAATTGTGAATTTGCTTTTTGTAATGATTTAAAGTTAGACTCATACGCTTGATTAATTGCTGTAAATATATCTAAAGGCACTTCAAATTTTAAAACAGTTTGACCTAACCAAATGTATTTAAATTTCATAACTTCTTCTTTATCTCTTCTATAGTATCTAAGTAATTATAATCTTTTATTTCAAAAGTGCAATGATCAGGTTTTTCAAACATCTCGTTTGTATCATCAAACCTACCTTCTTTTATTGTGTTCATCCACACTTTAACATCATACTCTTGACGGTCTACATCATAAGGACAAATAAAATCTACAACAGCATGACCATCTACTAACGCAGATAAACAATCCATTCTTTGTGCTTGTCTTGTTCTGCCTTCTGCAGAAAAATCCCAATCATTAAACATCTTCCGCACTTCATCAGCATTAAAATAAGCATGACCCGTTGCTAGCTGTCTTGCAAAAGTTGTCTTTCCAGATCCTGGTAAACCAAATACTAATATTCTCATAGTTTTATATGTCCGTATTTATCAATAATACTTTGAGGTATCATTTTTTTATATGGGTTTTCTTCTAATCTTAATTCTGTTTTTATGGTATGAAGATTTTGACCAAGATCACTATCATCATAACCTAAACCATTTAAACTAAATTGATTTAAAGAGTGAAAACGATGAGGATAATAATCCATTTCTAAAAATTCATAGATGCCTTTCATAGTTGGCTCAGGTTGTGTAACTAAATCTTCATATCTAATAAAGAAACAGTGTTTTTTATTTTCAGGTTTCATTGCATGTTCTATACCTTTTAGTTCTTTTGCAATAGCTCCTGTATCTTTCATTAACAGATGTAATTTTTCTTCAATGTTTTTTTTGTTATATTGATTAGGATAAGCTGTAGGTTCATTTTCAAACCATTTAATATAAGAAGCAAGCACATCTAAAAGATCTCTCCATAAAACAATACATTTAACAGGTTGACCTAAATGCTTTTTAAGCAACATAAAATTACCTTCAGTCATGGCAGGTCCTCTATCAATGATAACATCTTGCGACCAATCCTTGTAGTAGTTATAATAAACCGAACTTAGGACGTTATCTAAAGATTTATGATCTGGATAGTTTTTAAATACATCGTCTTGTTTTAACAAGAATACTTCTTTCAATATATCTAATGTTATTGAATTAGCGGTGCAAGCTACTTCAGGATTTTGATTTATAATCGAAGCAAACAAAGTGTTGCCTGATCTTGGCATGGCCATGAGAAAAAATATTTTTTTACTCTGGCTTGACCGCACCAACTCCTTCATTCGGAATGGCTTGTTTTTTATCGTGCCCCAGTTCATTATCTTTCTTAACTCTTTTGATTGTTTCTAATTGCCCAACCACATTAAACACTTCAGGTTGAGAGGATCCTTCAGTTAAAGTCTTGGCTTTGTTATGCATAATTTTACCATAAGACTCTAATTGATGTGTATTAACATCTTTAGTATCAAAGCTTCCGTCATTAAATTCTTTTTTAAGTTTAGACCACATTTTTAATTCTCTCATTCTATCTTTGGCAACCAATTCAGAACTAGCTTGACTATATATTTTTTCATCAAGGTCAATTTGATAAAGTTCTTTTTTGTATTCGTTTGTTTCTTCTTTAACTTTCTTTTTAAGTTGTTTTATTTTAGCTGCATTTCTTCTGTAATCAAAAGACAAACTCATTAAGTTTTCTAAAAAAACGTTTTGTTCCCTAACACACTGCCAATATTTTGCTGCTCTTGTCGGATATTTTAAATCTTGTAATACTGATATTCTAGCTTCTGTCTCTGTTCTAAAAATTTGTTTCTTAGTCCAAGTATCTCTAAGTTCACCAACCATGTTTTTAAATTCTGCCACGTCTTCTTGTGGTAAAATATTATGAAGATGATCTTCTTCTTTTTCTATTAAAGGTCGTATATTGCTATATTCTTTATTCATTTCTACTTTCTTTATATCTTTTAAATAATAAAAGTCAAATACTAATCAGTATCAATAGTTACTGTTTGTAATGTACCTGCACCATTCCATTCTTCTGTTGCTGTTGAAAGAGAGGGAGTGCTACCACCAAAAGCTAAGGCGGCTAGGTATGTGCCTTTACCACCTAATTGTGATCTTGCAGTTGACATACTGTTTGGATTTGTTGCCCAACTTGTACCATCCCAAGTTTCTGTTGCACCAGTTTGAGGAGGAGCATCTCCACCTCCAAATGCTACAGCTAATGTTTGACTACCTGCTCCAGCTAATCTTCTTCTAGCAGTATTTAGTGAATTAAGAGTTGTCCAACTTGATCCATCCCAAGAATCTGTTGTACCTCTATTAACAGCAGGTGGATAAGTCATACCACCAAAAGCTAACGCTGCTGTTTGAGTACCACAACCTGCTAATAATGTTCTAGCTTGAGAAATAGATGCTGGTTCAGTTGTCCAAGAAGAACCATTATAAGATTCTGTTGCTCCCGTGTCTACAGGAGTTGGGTTAGCTCCTGCAAATTTTAAACCCGCTGTTTGAATTCCAGCCGCTGCTAAAGCACTTGCTCCTGTATTTAAATTTCCACCAGAAGTCCATGAACTTCCATCCCAATTTTCTGTATTAGTTTTAGGAGCAGGTTCACCTCCACAACTTACTGCTGCTGTTTGAGATCCAAAACCTGCATTTTCTGATTTTGAAGTATTCATAGTTGCAGGAGATGTAGTCCAACTCGAACCGTCATACAATTCTGTAACTGGTCCTAATGGGGCAGGAGTTCCAGAAAAAGCTAAAGCTGCTGTTTGTGTTCCAGCTCCAGCGGCAGAAAAAGCTTTAGCATTACTTAAACTTCCACCCGTTGCCCAAGTTCCAGTTGTTGTTGCATTTTCACCTTTTAAAACTCTAGCTGATGAATTATACCAAATTTGTCCTTTTACTGGATTACTTGGATCTCCAGCTATACTTTGAACGCAAGTTCCTTTTATGTCTTTTAATGTTGCCATGTTAACTTGTTGTTACCGTTTTTATTGTTACTGCATCAGCGCCTTCAAAGTTTTCTGTTACGTTAGTAGGGGCTGATATCCAACCACCTGCAATCATACCATTAGCACTTAATCCACTTCCTTCTACTTGAGATCTAGCTGTGTTTAAACTAGCTGTTGTTGACCAACTTGAACCATTAAAAACTTCACAAACAGCCGATGGTGCTGGTGTTCCACCTGCACTTATTGCTGAAGTTTGAGTTCCAAAACCTGCTAGGTTTTGTTTTCCGGCATTCATTGATGGAGCACTTGTCCAACTTGTACCATTATAAAATTCTGCTGTAGCCACAGCCCCTGGTTCACCACCAAAAGCTATTGCTGCACTTTGTGTTCCAGCACAGTTTCCTTGTACTTTACCACGAGCTGGTGTTCCGCCTGCTGTCCAACTTGTTCCATTATATTCTTCTGATTCTTCAGCGTCAAAAGCTAAAGCTGCTGTTTGAAGTCCAAGAGCTTGACCCGGACAACTTGTAAGATTTGTCATTGATCCTCCAGCTGTCCAAGACGAACCATTATACTCTAAACTATTTCCTGGGTTTCCTACACCTCCAACTGCTAAAGCAGCTGTTTGAGTTCCACAACCAGCATTGTTTCTAATATTTGCTGGCATAGCTGTTGCACCTGTCCAAGAAGATCCATCGTAGTGTTCTACGTTGTTTACTGCGGTTGCTCCTGGAGGAGTGTATCCACCAAAGTGCACTACAGCGTTATAAGTTCCGTTTTTAGAATTTCCACCGCCAGCTCTTGCTGTTCCAAGATTACCACTACTTGCCCAAGAAGCGGAGAAAGTTTGGTTAGTATATTTATATTTTTTTTCCGTAGTGTTGTAAAAAGTTTGTCCAACGTTTTCAAAGCTGTTTGGCTCTGAATAATCATTATATTCTTCTGTAGCCGTAGAAACATTAGGAATACCTGGCACAGTAGTTCCAGAAGCCATTATAGCTGACGTTTGGGTTCCTCCTCCAGATCCTCCATATCTAGCAGCTCCTAAAGTTGCACTTGCATTTGTCCAACTTGATCCATCGTACAAAGCTGTTGTAGAAAACACGGTATTTGGTGGAAGTAGTCCACCGTAAGCCATGCCAGCAGTTTGAGATCCAGCGGTCATAACTCTGTTTACGTTATAAGTTAAATTTCCACCTGCGGTCCAGTTTGTTCCATCGTATTCTAAAGTTATATTAGTTGTTCCTCCAGATGGTAATGAAACACCGCAAACTAATCCGGCTGTTTGAACTCCTAATCCACCTCTATAAGAACCTGTGGCTGGTGTTACTGTTACAGCGGTCCAAGATGAACCGTCATATTCTTCTACATAATCTGTTTGATATCCTGGAGGTGCAGTAGGAATATAACCACCAACGGCTAGACCTGCTGTTTGAGTTCCAATGCCTCCACCAGCTCCTGCGATTGCACTCCTAGTATTAGTTAAAGTTCCACCACCTGTCCATGAAGAGCCATCGTACTCTTCGGTATTATTTTTAAATCCAGAACTATAACCACCATAAACTAAGCCAGCAGTTTGAGTTCCGCCGGCACCCATACCATATCTTGCTGTTCCTAAATTTCCACCAGATGTCCAAGTGCTTCCGTTATAATTGTCCGTAGTATTAGTTCCAGATGTAGCAGGAGGTATACCACCAGCATATGAGTTAGCTGTTTGAGTTCCAAAACCCCCACCTACATATCTTCCTGCAGGTAAATTACCACCAGAGGTCCAACCAGCTACACTTGGTACTGGGTCTGTTGCGTAGCTTTGTACTCTAAATCCTTTTATGTCTTTATAATTAGCCATAGTTATTTTAATATAATATTTTCGGGTCTACCTTGTCTTGCTTGTTGATCAGCTGATAAAGCATCATAAGCTGCTTGTGCTGTTGTAATCTCTGCATCCACAATTGCTTGTGCTTCTGATTTAGTTTTTACATCACCACTAACTTTTTTTATCCAAGCATTACCATATAAATTATCACCAACAACCCATACATTACCAGGATGTCCTGATAAATTAAATTCCATACGTTCTCTAGCAGTAAAGAAATCTTTACCCCAGTTTGTTGCTACGCAATATTTATACGCCATGTTACTCCTCCAATGTTATGTCTTCAGGTCTACCCTGAATAGCTTTTTCTTCTTCACTTAATGCATCATAAGCAGCTTGTGCCGCTGTAATTTCTGCATCAACTAAAGCCTGAGCTTCTGCTCTTGTTTTAACAGTTCCTAGAACTTTTGCAATCCAAAGATTAGCTGCTCTATTAGTTGCTGGAACTTGCCAAACATTTGCAGGAAAACCAGAAGGTGAAAAAGAAGCATTATCTTCATGTGTGATAAATCCTTTTCCCCAGTTTTCAGCTACGATATATGTTTTTGTTGCCATAGTTTTTCCTCCTTATTAAGTTACGTCAATGTCTAGTGATTGAATTGATCCTGGACCTAAATATTCTTCTGTAGCTGCAGAAATAGTGGGAGTGCCTGTACCCGGGTTACCACCAAAAACTAATGCGGCTGTTTGAGTTCCACAAGATCCACTTCTAAATCTAGCTGCATTAAGTCCTGTTGGATT
>CERI01043041.1_pt1 | contig 15874 bp, 16 predicted proteins | sample 350261 | NCBI WGS metagenome assembly CERI01 (sample SAMEA2620979, study PRJEB7988) | marine metagenome | isolation source: saline water (ENVO:00002010), including
AAGATGGTTGCTAATGTCTACATTAGAATTCATGGAAACATCTCCGTCAACAGAAAGATGGTTGCTAATATCTACATTAGATTGCATGGAAACATCTCCGCCAATAAAAAGATTATTGCTAATATCAACATTAGATTGCATGGAAACATCGCCGTCAACAGAAAGATGGTTGCTAATGTCTACATTAGAATTCATGGAAACATCTCCATCAACAGAGAGGTTCTTGCTAATATCAACATTATTGTAAAAAACGGCATTTCCAGATAATTCTAATGTATAATCTTGAGATGTTTGTATATTTAATACTCCTCCTGCGGTTATGTATCCAGGCAATTCTATATTATCAGTTTGTATAGTGTCTACTTGTGCTGTTCTATTGTCTGCATCATTCAACAATTCTGTTGTTGCATCGCCTAACGTTGTTATACATTTCATTAAATACCTTCGTTCACTTATTTCATACTGATTTAATTGGGTTGAAAGTCTGGTAGCTAATTCCCCATAAGATGTTGTACTAGTACCGTTAACATCAATACCATTATTTTCATCACCACTCATGTTCTATATTATTATAATTTAAAAACATTTTAATTTGTATATATTATATTACAAATGAGCAATATAACGAATGAAGAAACATTTTATAATCCATATAATTGTAAAAACAAAGAAATTACAGTAAATACCATTAAAAATATATTGCAAAAATATAATGTTTATTATGAAATAAAAGATCATGAGTTATTTAAAAGAGCATTTGTTCACAAATCATATGTAATGCCAAATAATAAAAATGAAGAAATTAATATAGTACCAAAACCACCTGATTCTTTAAATTTAAAACAACATTCTAATGAAAGGTTGGAATTTTTAGGAGATGGTATATTAGAAAACGTCACAAAATATTATTTATATAAGAGATTTCCTGATCAAGATGAGGGGTTCATGACAGAAAAAAAGATCGCTTTAGTAAAAAACGATCATATTGGAAATTTGGCATATAAAATGGGATTAAATGAATGGTATATTTTATCTAAAAACGCTGAAGAGAAGAAAACTAGAAATAATTTTAAAAAATTAGGTTGTTTATTCGAGGCATTTTTGGGAGCTCTTTTTTTGGATGCAAATAAAATATCTTTAATGGAACAAAGTGGTTATTTTTCAAATTATTTAAATTGTGGTATAGGATTTCAGATATGTCAAATATTTATAGAATCTATTTTTGATACTTTGGTAGATTGGAATGAATTGCTTGAAAACGATGATAATTATAAAAATATTTTTCAGGTGATTATACAAAAAGAATTCAAAACGACTCCAGAATATATCGTCCTAAATGTAGACGATGAACAAAGATATACTATGGGTGTATATTTATGTTTAAACAATATAAATATTCATAATATTGATATAAAAGATGCAATACATTTTAGTGACATTAAGACGCTTGCAAAGATAAAAAATAATGAAATTAATTTTATTTATTTCAGTAAAGCATCTCACAAAATAAAAAAGAAAGCTGAACAACTTGCTTGTCAAAAGGCAATTGAATTAATTCAAACATATGAATAATATAATTATATATTAATACTACAATGGAATTATTAAAACAATTAAAGAGCCCTATTTCAAGAAAAACTGATTTATTGGGTTCAGTCAAAATAAAAGTAGAAAAGTCATTAACTCAAAATAATAATGATAGAATTATATTATTTTTAGAATTATTAAAGAAAGATATTTTGCTGGATAAAAAAAATGTATTAAAACCCATAGAACGGTGTATTAAAACAGAAATGAAAACAAAATTAGTACAATTAACAAAAGAAGAATTAGATACAATAAAACAAAATCAAAAATATTCTATTGAAAATTCTCCTGTGGTTGATCCTTTATCGAAAGACAATATGCCATTACCGGTTCAAACAAAGAGAAACCCGGAACCATTAATAAAAAATAAGAAAGATTTAATAATAAGAAATACGAGTGAATTTGAGAATATAGAAGATTTAGAGAAATATAAAACGTATATGAGTGATGAAAGGGTATTTAAACTGTCATTAAAAGATTCTTATGTATTAACAGATAAATTAGCATTTCAAAAGGAAATTAAAGAAAAATTAATGATCTATTTAGATCGTTTTGACGAAGAAGAAAATGCAAAGAATTCATGCGACAAAGTTACAGATGGCGCAGTGTTTAATCCTTTGATGCATCAAGAATTAGTAAAACAATATTTGAATTCTTATAGTCCTTATCGTGGCTTGTTATTATATCATGGATTAGGATCGGGTAAAACATGTACGTCTATTGGTATAATAGAATCCATGAAAACTACTAAATCTAAAATAATTATAATGACTCCGGCGTCATTAAAAAATAATTATATTTCTCAATTAAAGTTTTGTGGTAGTTCTCTATTTGTAAATGATGGAGATTGGGAATATGTGGAGTATCCAGTTAAAGACGAAGAATTAGATAATTTTATAAAACAAGTTAGTTGGCTTACGAATTTGCCATTAAAATACTTAAAGAAAAAGCGCGGCGTGTATTTACAAAGAAAAACACCATTAACAGATAAAGATTTCAGTAAAATAAATAAAAATGAATTAGTGGAGCAAATTAATATGATGATTAAACATAGATTTGATTTTATTAGTTATAATGGTATTACAATGAAATCCTGGGTTACTAAATATAAACGCGATGATGTAAATAAAAATCCGTTTGACGACAGTGTTGTAATTATAGACGAGGCACATAATTTTGTTTCTAGAATTGTAAATAAAATAAATAAAAATCAAGATTCAGTTTCGGTGCAAATGTATAATCACTTACTTACTGCAGAAAATTGTAATGTTGTAATGCTTACAGGTACTCCATTGATAAATTATCCAAATGAATTAGGTGTATTATTTAATATAATAAGTGGATGTAATATGGTATTGGAGATAAAATGTAGTCATAGTAAAAAAAATATGATGACTTTGAACAATTTTAAAAATACTTTAAAGGATTTCACAAATATAGATTATATAAATTATATAAAAGACACCAATACTCTTCAAATAATGAAAAATCCTTATGGGTTTATAAATACTGATAATAATAAGGTAATACACGATAATGTAGGTGAAATAACTAATATAGAGTTTAAGAATGTTATAATAGAAACATTGACCAAAGTTGGTTATAAAATAATCATATCTGCAAAATCAAAAGACAGTTTGATAAAGCAATATAAAAAATTTCCGGATAAGGAAGAAGAGTTCAATAAAAAATTTGTAAATAATAATTCATTGATAAATAAAAGATATTTTCAAAATAAGATTACTGGATTTGTTTCTTATGTTGGCGATAAGAGGGAATTAATGCCTCGTATGATTTTGCCAAGCGAAGATGAAGATAATGAAATTTTTATAGAATATATACCAATGAATACATATGTAATGGATGAATACAGTAAAGCCCGTTCATTAGAGCAAAAGATGGATACAAAAAAGAATAAAAATAAAGATAATCAGACAAGTTCATATAAAATCTTTTCAAGGGCGGCGTGTAACTTTGTCTTTCCAAAAGGAAAGGAATTTGAGAGGCCTATGCCAGAAAAGAATAAATATGGAAAATATGATGAATCTGAGCTTGATATTGTTGTTCCAGATGACGAAGATACTCCTGGATCAACTATTTCAAAAAAAGACAAAATGAAAAAATATTCACAAGATATTGAAAATATATTAGAAACGATGATGTTAAATGGTTATAAGTTTTTTGAAAACGTTGATTTAGCTGAAATAGTTGAAATAAATAATAATAATCCGGAAAATAAACGTCTTCTAAATTTCAACAATATTAATAGTTTAGGGTTAGTGCCACAAATGAAAATACCGATTGATGAAGATTATATTATAGATGATAAAAATAATTTAGATTTATACAGTCCGAAATTTAGTAGAATATTAAAAAATTTGTTTGATAATGAAAATAATGGTTGTCATTTATTGTATAGTAATTTCAGAACATTGGAAGGTATAGGATTATTAAAAATTGTATTGGATTATTATGGATACAGTGAATTTAAATTAAAAAAGACAAATGCAGGTACGGAAAAAATATATCAAGTACAAATAGACAATAAATTTTATAATCATTCATGTTTTTCGACTGAAAATAATAACGGCGATAATAAAAATTCATTCACCACTTTAAGTAATAGAAATTTATATGCATTATATACCGGTAAAGAAGATGCAGAAGAAAAAGAAATAATCCGAAATGTATTTAACGGAAATTTTGAAAAAATTCCGGTTAGTGTAAAAAACGATATTAAAAAATATTTTTTCAACAATAATGAAGATACAATGACAAATAAATTTGGCGAAATTATAAAATTATTTATGATATCTTCATCTGGAGCAGAAGGGATTGATCTTAAAAATGTAAAATTCGTTCATATTATGGAACCTTATTGGCATCCGGTAAGAATTAGCCAAGTAATTGGTCGTGCAAAGCGTATATGTAGTCATAAAGATTTAGATTATGATAATCAGACTGTAAAAGCATTTATGTATTTATTAACATATGATAAAAAAATATTAGAAGAAAAGAAGGAGTTATATAAGGAATTAATCAAAAATGATAGAAACAAGGTATTGGATAAAGTGTTAACAACAGACGAAACATTATTGGAAATAATGAACAAAAAGAAAAAATTAATGCGTGAATTTTTAACGTCTATAAAAGAATCTTCGATTGATTGTTTTTATAATTACGAAAATAAAGAAAAATGTCTTACATTCCCGCTTGGTGATGGAGGTGAAGGTAGTAATAAACGACGAATAAATATTCAATATAAAGATGATAAAGCAACAGAAATAGCTGTCAAAAAAAATACAAAAGAGATAGATGGTCCAACAATAAATAATAATGCTGAATATGTAACAAATAATAATATAATTAGTTTGAAAAAAATGTATTTATATGATGAAAATGATATGAAAAAGATGTATGCAATAGATGATAGTTTTTTACCATATAAAGTATATGATTACAATTCATACAAAAAAAATAAAGCATTTGTAGAATTGGGTATTGTTGAAGTAAAAAATAAAAAAAATTATTTATTACCCCTTTGAATATTTAAGATTTAAAATGCCGTTTTATTTTGAATTATCATATTTTTTATGACAAAGATTACATAACATGTAAATTGGGCATATTTCGTGCTTTTGTATAAATAATTTTAGAATATCTCCAGATTTGATGGGGGTATTATTATCAATATATAAATCATTTATTGCCATCATTAGCAAATCAAGACGTGAATAAATATTGCAATGTGCTCTTTCAATTTGTCTAATCCCAGTATTTCCTATTTTACCATTACAAATAACACATTCATCAGCCGTTTTAAAGAATATTTGAACAAGATTTTGTGCAGAACCCGTATTTAAATGTTTAGCTATTTGTTCTTTTTCACCACAACAACCCATTGTATCGTGAAGAAGTCTATTTTTAGTTGTATTCAGTTTTTTTGAAATATATAATTTTTGGGTTTTTAATGTTTTTTTATAGATTTCACTTTCTGAATTGTTTAAATCTTCCATTTTATATTACTTAATTAGATAAATTAAGTAAAATCAATTTTAATAAATATAATTATATAAATAGTTATATTTATTTCTCAGTTGATCCGTGACATTTCCCCCAAGATTCGCCGCATTTATAGCCTTTGCAATAAGGATATTCAGATGGACATATATGTTTTGTTCCTTTTACATAGCCGTCTTGACCACAACATAATTTCTGACCTACTTCGGTACCATAATCTGCGATGCATTTTAATGATGGATCAGGTACATCACAATTTAAATCTTTGCAATCCACATCACTACAATCTACATTACTACAATCTTTATCAAAGTTATAACAATCATTTTCACAATATTCTCTAGAATTGTATAAAAAGCATGGAGTTGCCGAAAAATATATATTTTGCGAAGTATTATAAATTTTTAACGCTTCAGAATCATTTTCATCTCCCGAAATTGACATAGGTATATAATTATATGGTCCAATAAATCCGGACAATTTTACTGTTTCACTATTTATATTAAACGATGGATCATCGGCATTATTAGGATTTTTATACCATTTTGTATAATTATGGGATACATCGCTGTAATAAAATTTGGTTGCATCTGGTTCTTTTTTGCTGTAATAATTATCACATTTTACGTGAGGACTTCCAACTTTCCAATCGCTATTTGTTCCACTAGAACAATCAAAAGAATAGGTTTTTCCTACAACTTCTCCATTTAAAGAATAGTCTTCTTTTTCTGTTGGCGTGTTACCATTTGAACAGGTTATTTTTCCAGCGGGGCAATATAAGTATTCTCCCTCTACACCATTATAACTAGTATCACTATTCGTGGGTAATACTACACCATTTAAATCAATACGATCTATCTTTTTGTTATCATTACTATCAAATTTACAATTTTCATAACCTTCTTTATAAGATAATAATTTATAAAGTTCGAATAATATTGGTAATATAATAAATATAACAGTTACTATAAGAATAATATTTTTAATATTTTGTTTATATTTAGTCATTATTATATATATTAATTATTTTATTTTATTTTTTAATAATAATACTTGAGAACTTACAATTTTTTCAAGAAGCATATTTTGTTTTTGTAAAATTTGTTTTAATTGAGATATTTCGTTTGAAATAGTTTCTAAATTTTTGTTATATTCGGGCGAAGGTATATTTATCATTTCCGGTGGATTCGGAAAATTATTATTCATTACAATTGTATTTTTTTCAGTAATTTTTTCAAACTCATTTTCAGAATTAGTTGACGTAACTACTGAAGATATTTCTGTAAAAGGTTCTTTAGTTGGGGGCAATGTAATTTCTCTAGATTTTAATTGTTCTTTAATCAACATTTCTAAATTTTCATTATTTAAAGGTTCGTCTTGTGTATCATCATTAAAATTTGGTGTTTCGGGCGGAGTGTTATTTAATAGTTTATTATATTCATTTTGTTTTTCTTGCAATGCATTATCAAATTGATTTGCCGCTATATTATTTATATCTTCTCGTGTAATTGCTTTTTTTGATTTTACTTCATTATTTATATTTCTTAATAAAAGATTCATTATGGAATCATTTCCTTCACTTTGCAATATTTGGACTTTATAATTTTCAATAGTATTTTCAAATATGTTTTTTACATTTTCAACTTCATTTTCAGGAATATTATCAAAAATTGATTCTTCTAAACATTTATTCCATAATTTTTTTTTGAAAGTTGTTAAATAATTATCATATAGTGGTTTATTCATTTATAATCTATTGAAGTATATATTTCTAAATTTTTTAACTAATTTATCAGACACTTTCTTATCTTTAAAATAATTTAAAGATTTTTTATTTTCAACAATATTTATAATAAAATATAAGGAGTACATTCCACATTCTCCATCTTTTTGTTGATGAGGATTGCCAACATTATTATCTATTTTAAAGTCAATATTCAAATTATCACCTTGTTTTTTTATATTTTGAATTAATTTTTTGATTTTGTTTGGTGGGTCATTCCCCGCTGAGTCAAAATAAAATATTTTATTTCTTTTCAAATCAACAACTAATGATATCCAATGTGTCCCTGGTTGATAATGTTTATCCGTATTAAAAACAAAGCCAATAATTTCTTTATTCAAATATTTATTTAAATCAAAATTACATAATTCAGGCCAAACGCATATATTTTCATTATTATATCTATTTGGAGAATCATAATCTATTGGAGATGGTCCAATAAAAGAAAATGTTGGATATGTTTGTTCATATTGTTTTAATACTTTAGATATATCAACACTAGATAGCCATTCAGATTTTTTATCTGTATTGTCCCATATTTTAGGTGCTATTGGTGCAAATAGTTTGTTTTTCAAATTATATTTATAATTATAATTATTAATTGTATTATCTATCCAGCATAATTCGTTACTGCAACTATTTGAAAATTTATTTTTTAATTGGCTCCATATTATATTTGTATTTAGCGATTTTATTTTATCGTCTGGATGTCTTTTATTCCAAATATATTTCATTAATTTGATTGTTTTGTCATCCAAACACTTTTTTGATGATTTATTTTTAGGATTACATTTTAAATATTTGAATGTTTTTTTCATAAATAATTAATATATATTTATAAAAAAAATATATTACCTTTTTTTATGTTTTGAATTTCTTCTGATCATGTGTAATACATGAATAATAAAACAAATTGTTATAAAAAGTATAGATTTTAACATTAACACATAATGTTGATATTTGTTACTGTATAATTTTAAATAATTTATTACATTAATATTTATATAACTTGATACGAATAATAAAATAATCCCACCTAATAATAAAATTGTAAATTGATAAGGTCTTTTCTTTTTATATTCGCGACCAAGATTTATTAATAAAATAGAAGCGGTTAATATACTAACAATAGAGGTTGTAATCGATCCAATAAACCATAAGAATTCTTTAATTTCGTCCTTATAAGACGTGGAATTGGTATCACTATTGGAACTTATGTCAGAATTAGTATTTTTACTATTATTCTTTGAAAATATATTCATATATATTATTGGTTTATATTTTTTTTACATTCATTCTAGTAGTATTAAAAAATACGTTTGGTGCTAAATTGCATTTTTTATTATCTGTTCCCCTATACTTTCCTTTAATAATGCTATGTGTCATTGCGTCATTATCTACAAAACCTGCAATATTTGTATATAATTCTGAATTTTTGCCAGGAATATAACTATTATCGTTATATTTAGTTAATATTTTATCTTGATTGCGTAAAATGGTTTCAGTGTTAATATTATCAAAAAAATATGATCCGGGCGGAGCTCTATTTCCAGTATAAAATGTTTTTTGTGGATCAAAATATTTATAATCACGAAGATGATGCGTGTTACTTTGAACGTGTTCATTATTAGGTGGTGTTAATAAAAGCGAGTATTTTGTAGAAAGAGGTCTAGGATCAAAATTAGGTTGTATTTCTTGAGAAGGAAAATATCTAGTATTAATTCTTTTATTTAATTCATTATCATAATTATAGTTACACAATAATTCGGTATTTTTCTCCATTTATATTTATTAAATATTTTATTATAAAAGAAATTAAAAATATATGTACTCAAATAATTATGTGTGGTATATTTGCTTTACTATATGGAGATTTATATAAATTAAAAAATGACGAGCAATTAATTGATAAATATTTTGAATATGGTAAAAAAAGAGGACCAGAATATTCTAAAATTACAAATATAAAAGAAGATATTAGGTTTGGATTTCATCGTTTATGTATAAATGGATTGAATAATATATCAAATCAACCGATATATTCTGATAACTGTATACTAATATGTAATGGTGAAATATACAATTATAAACAACTTGTAAAGAGTTTTAATTTAGAAATGAAAACCCAAAGTGATTGTGAAGTAATTTCATTATTATATGAAAAAATTGGTATGGATTGTGTGAATTTATTAGATGGTGTATTTGCATTTATATTATTCGTTAAAAATACAAATGAAATTATTATTGCTCGCGATCCGTATGGTGTCCGGCCATTATACGTATGTAATTATGTAAATAATGTTATCGGGTTTTCATCAGATTTGGCTCCATTAATGTATGATAAACAATTTACAAATATTTATCAAGTTATGCCGGGTACAATCATCAAATATAAAAGGCGGCAATTGAATTATGAGTGTGTGTTTATGAATAAATATTTTGACAATGTTTCTCTTGTTCCTTTGTCGAATTTGCCTATAGAATATTATATGTATAATGTGGTGCAAAAATTAAATAATGCTATAAAGAAGCGCGTAGATAATTGTGAAAGAGAGATTGCTTCTCTTTTGTCTGGTGGTTTAGATAGCAGTATAATAAGTGCAATAGTATGTAAAGAATATTTTAAAAAGACCGGCAATAGATTACAAACATATAGCATTGGATTGGAAGACGGAACTGATTTAGAATACGCTTCAAATGTTGCAGATTATATAGGAAGTAATCATTATGAATTAGTGTATAGCGAAGAACAGTTTATAAATTCTATACCTGAAGTAATTTATGATATTGAAAGTTATGATACAACCACGGTTCGTGCCAGTGTGGGCAATTGGAATGTTGCAAAATATATATCAGAAAATAGTGAAGCAAAGGTCGTTTTTAATGGCGATGGGTCTGATGAGTTAATGGGTGGATATTTATATTTTCATTGTGCCCCCAATGACCAAGAATTTCATAATGAAACTGTTAGATTATTGTCCAAAATAAGTCATTTTGATGTATTAAGATCAGATAAAAGTGTATCGAGTCATGGATTAGAGCCCAGAACTCCTTTTTTGGATAAAGAATTTACAAAATTTTATTTAAGTATTCCTATTGAATATAGAAATCATTGTAATGAAAAAAGATGCGAAAAATATTTAATTCGAAAGGCATTTGAGCTGTATATGCCAGATTTATTACCCAAAGAAGTTTTATGGCGAAAAAAAGAAGCTTTTAGTGATGGAGTAAGTTCAGAAAAGAATTCATGGTATAGTATTATCAATAAATCTTTAGAAACAAAACAACTAGATAACTGTGAATATGTTTACAATGAACCAAAAAGTAATGAACAGAAATATTATAGAGATATATTTGAGCAACATTATCCGAATTGTGAAAAATTATTACCGTATTTTTGGATGCCCAAATTTATAAAAAATAGTACAGATGCTAGTGCGCGTACTCTTAATATATACAATAATTCAAGCAATTAGGCAAAATTCTGTTAATAATTTAATAATATAAGAAGAATTAAAATTATGAATTTTTATAGGTAAATTGTCTTTTAATTTTTTTATTTTATAAATTTCTTCAATGTATTTGTTTAGCAATATTTGTTTTATTTTTAAGTTAATCGCGCATTTTTTTAATTCATATTTGTTATAAAAGTATTTGTAACTATCACATTTTATATAATATATTTTAAAATTTGTATTATCTAATTGGTTAGTATAATTTTTATCATCTATGATACATAATTTAGGTGTCGTAAAAAGGGTATTGTTTGTATCGTTTAGCAATGAAGAAAATGATTTTTTTGTATCAGTAAATATTTTAAAATCAAATAATTCTTCAGAATTACAATTTATTTTTTTTGCTAAATAGTTTATAATCATATTTACAAATATTTTATTTTTGTTTTTTGTGTATAATATAAAAAATTTTATTATATACTTTGATTTCATATCTAAAATTATTTTTAAAATATCAATAATTTTAGGTCTTAATATATATGGATATATATCAATTAACATTTCTATATCTGTTTCATTGATTTTTCGGTTAAATGTTTTTTCAATAATATTTAATAGGTATATCATTTGTCTAAAATATCCAATGGTATTATCAAAATCTATAATTATTGATTTTAACATAAATTTAATTTTGTAATTATATATTAAGAATAATATAAGTATGTCAAAATATTTGACGATCAATGAAAATAAACAAATATTAAACTATTATAAAAAAAAATACCCAAAAACAATCCATGGTATTAAAAAAACAGTATCTGTATTGATTTTCAAAAAAATGTGTAAAACAAATTGTGATACAGATAAAAAATTCAAAAAATTTTTGTCTATAGTGTATAAAAAAAGGATGATTTCTCCAAATAATAAAAATAAATATGGAAATACTATTAAATTACATGATACATTATCAAGTAAATATAAGATAATGCATCATTGTTTTTGTATATAATCGACTATATTTATTAGTATTTTTTCTTGATAATTTATTTTTTGAAATATAATACATTTATTTAATTGTAGTGTAAAAATTTTATTGTAATAATTTTTACATATAATTAATACATCATCTATTCCGGTTTTAATATCAATTATAATTCCTCCATTTGTTAATTTCAAATTTTCCATATTATTTAAATTAAACCATCTAATATACGCTCCTATTTTGATTTCGTCTAGTTCATCCACATAGCGATATTCTTTTAATTTTTTATGATAGTTAATTAATTCTTCTCTTTTAAAATATAATTTTTGTAAAATATTATTTTTTAATTCTTTTATTTTGCTACTATTTAAATGAAGTAAATTCTTTTTATCTAATTCTAAAATAATGTCATTTAATGTTTCATGTAATACTTCTTCATTATTTTCCATTATATAACCTTATTATATGTTATTAAATAATTTAAGAGGTTTGTTCTTCTTCTTCAGTAGTTGTAATTTCACTTGAAATTAATTTAATTCTTATTAAACATCTTTCTGAAAAATTTTTATTTTGTTCTAAAAATTTAGCAAGTCTTTCTATATATGAAGTAAATTCTACTGTTAATTTTGTTTGTTGGCTTTCTAAATTCATTATAAGATTTCCAACACTAAAACCTCTGGTTTCACGATCTTTTGCTGTATCAATTCTGGTTGTAAATGTCCCAATGTCGTCCGCTAATTCTCTTAAATTACTAGTTGTGCAATTTATTAAAGCGAATATACCATTCATATCATATACTACATAAGGATCCGGAATTTGTGCAGGAACTCCTTCTTTTAGGTTACCACTTTCATCTAATGATGCCGGATTATCAATCATCGGCTCTGGATATGGAGTCATATTACGGAATTTACGCGACTTTACCTCTTCTTTTGACGAATTTAATGGTATGTCTTCAATAGCCAATGCATTTTCTATTATAGAATCGCAATATTTGTATAAATCACCATAAAGTTTTTTAATATATACGTTTTTCATATGTAAAAAGAAATCTAAATCAATTTCTAACGAGTCTTTTTGAAATCCAAGCGTATCTAATGATGTACCAACGTCATAGCCTTTTTCTTTATCGGATATTAATTCCGTTTCAAATTCTTTGATAGATTGAATATCGCTTTCTAAATTTCCAATATATTTGTCCATTTCGGTAAATTTTACATTAATTTCGTTTAATATGCTGTTGTAATTATCTTCATTTATTTGATCTCTTAAAGTACTATCGCTTGGTTTTATCGCTGTCATTTTATCTTATATATAATATATACATAAGATAAATGGATGAAATTTTAAAGAAACGCAGAAAATTAAGATCTAGATATATAAATTACAAACCATTGTCGCCGTTAAATTCTACTAAAGAGAATAATTTTATTGAAAAAACAGAAGAACATTATCAAACGAAAGTTCATACTAAACATAAACCTGAAGATATATCTAATATGAAACTACAAAATCGCAATCAAACCAGTTTCAATTGTTGTCAATATTTATTTGAAACATTTATGAAATTATTCAATGATTAAAAAGGGGATCCTCCTAATGAATCAAGTGGCGCTGGAATAGTATTATTTAAATATTCTCCGCCTCCATAAGACTGTGATTGATTTACCATGACAGGGTTTTCTACCATATTACTTACACCGTTCATATTCATATTCGGCAAGTTATTAATATTTGTCATCTCTAAAGCAACATCTGAAGGGGTTTCTTTTGACCCTTTTTCATTAACTTGTTCTGTGTCTTTTATAACTCCTAAAACAGTTAATAATCTGTCAAATAAAGTATTTAATTTATCACTTAATTTAGTATCTAATGTGCACATTAAAAATAATAACGGGAGTATTCCAGAAAGTAAGGTTATGTTATTGTAAGGTATTTTGGAATATGTTGGGAAATATAATACAAATTTATGAATAAAGAAAAACGCAATTAATATAATAATTATTTGCATAACAACTTCAAATACTAATTCTGTAGATGGTTTGAATAAATTGCTATCAGGTAAATATATTTTCATTAATTTTAATAATGTTAGAATTGGTATGATAGCAATACCACTATATTGAATCATATTTATGATATGTCCTTTTTCGTCATTTGTAAATGATGACATATATTCGAAAAAACTTTCATCATTTTTAGTTGTGCTTTTTAATCCACCTCCTCCGCCTGTCATCGAACCAAATGATTCAGATCCTTCAAAACCTTCTTCATCGGCCATTTTGATTTAATATAACAAAAGAAATAAAATATATATAAAACTAAAATTATATAATAATAAAATGTTAAAAAACATTATTTCTAAACATTTTAAGCATCCAGAAGACCAATATATAGAATTGATTAGAGAATTATTGAATGAAAATAATATAGAAAACGGGCGAAACGGAAATACATATTGCAATATTGGTAGTGCTATGTATTTTTCTTTAGAAGACAGTATTCCTATATTGACTACTAAAAAAGTAGCAATAAAAACTTGTTTGAAAGAGTTATTATGGTTTATTAAAGGGCATACCAATAATAAATTGTTGAAAAAAGAAAATGTACATATCTGGAACGCAAACGGTAGTAGAGAATTTTTAAATTCTAGAAATTTACATTATGAAGAAGACGATCTTGGACCAGTATACGGACATCAATGGAGACATTTTAATGCTGCATACAAAAGTTGTAATGATAACTATGATAATTGCGGAGTTGATCAACTCAAAAAAGTAATTAATGATTTAAAAAATCCAGAAACGCGTTATTCTAGGCGGCATATAGTAAGTGCGTGGAATCCTTGTCAACTAGATGAAATGGCATTGCCTCCATGTCATATAATGTTTCAATTTCATGTTACTCGCGAAAATAAATTATCTTGTAGTTTGTATCAACGAAGTGGTGATATTGGATTAGGTGTTCCATTTAATATATTTTCTTATTCGGCATTGACTTATTTAATTGCAAAGCATTGTGATTTGGTGCCATACGAATTTATATATTTTTTAGGAAATGCACATATATATGAAGATCATGCAGAACCATTGAAAGAACAAATCAAAAGAGTACCTTACGACTTTCCTAAATTATCTATTAAAGAAAAAAAAGAAAATATTGAAGATTATACTATAGATGATTTTATAATTGAAAATTACAAATATTATGATAAAATAAATATGAAAATGACTACTTAAATTAAAAAAAAAAATATTTAAACACTTTTCTTTTTTAAAATTATATGTCTGGTGCTAGAGCAAATGCCGCAGCCCGTCGTAGAAGAGCTGATTCATCTAATATGAATAGAAATAGTAGTTATACGCCTGCCCCTTCGCAAAATGCGAAAATAACAGATTCATCCCCCTTATCACCCGAAATTAACAATATATCAAAAATGACACCTACAACTATGTTATTATCACATCACAAGATTATTGAAAATTTACAGACTGTAATTGAAAATTTGAATACTAAAGTAGAAACACTAGAAAATACAATATTAGAAATAAATAATAATAATTCTAGTAGCGGATTAAATGATGAAACTATGAAACAAATACAACAAGATATGAACGAAGTAAAAGATCATAATTTAAAAGTTCAAAAATTTTCAATTGAGATGAATTTGAATAATATTGAGCAAAAAAAAAATATTAATAAAATAATTAAAAAATTAGATTTTCAAAATAATATTAATCAAATAATGGCAACGAATAATGAAATTAAATCTCAACTAAATTCTTTAAACGAAAAATACGATAAAACAGAATTTAAAGATATTTTAAATGGAACCATTAACAATGTAATTGAGAATGAAAACACTTTAAATACTGTTAATGAAGAATGTGATGTTAGTTTAAATGATAGTACAGACCATCATAGCGATAGCGAAAGTGTTCCCTTCTTCTTCAGCGAGAATAAAGACGAAGCTGAAGCGGAGGGTGAGGGTGAGAATAAAGACGAAGGTGAGGACGAGAATAAAGCTGATGCTGAAGCTGAAGCTGA
>CERI01103304.1_pt1 | contig 15873 bp, 37 predicted proteins | sample 350261 | NCBI WGS metagenome assembly CERI01 (sample SAMEA2620979, study PRJEB7988) | marine metagenome | isolation source: saline water (ENVO:00002010), including
AATCCAGATAGTAGACGATTAATGGTTAACGCTTGGAATGTTGGTCAACTAGACCAAATGACACTTCCGCCTTGTCATTATGGATTTCAAGTTTATACAAGAGAGTTGAGTACACAGGAACGATATGTTATAGCAAGAAGTCAATCCGCTAAATATAAATGTCCGAAATGGGATACTACAACTACTGATGAAAATGGAAACCCATATCAAAAATATTCTCATACCCAAGATGAACACTATGATAAGCACGGAATACCTAAAAGAGCAATTTCTTTAATGTTTAATCAACGTTCAGTGGATACGTTCTTAGGTTTACCATTCAATATAGCATCTTATAGTTTACTATTAGAAATAATAGCCAAAGAAGTTAATATGGTTCCTGATGAATTGATTGGTAATTTAGGTGATGTTCATTTGTATAAGAATCACATTGAACAGGCGAAAGAACAACTAACCAGAGAGCCCAAAAGATTATCGAAGGTATTAATTAACAATGGTGTAATGGATGAGTATGATATAACTGATTTTGAATTAGTTGATTACCAATCAGACCCACCCATTAAAGCACCTATATCCAATTGACAAAAGAAGATATAGATAGAATCATAGAAATGGCCTGGGAGGACAGGACTCCTTTTGACGCTATAGAATATCAGTTTGGGGTAAAGGAAAATGATGTTAGAAAGCTGATGAGGAAGTATATGAAGAAAAGTTCTTTCATAATGTGGAGAAAAAGAGTTAAGAGTAGAAAAACTAAACACAAAACAAATAATTTAAGTACTAGATTTAAATCTAAAAATCAAAAATAGAATTAAAAAGAGTTGGAATAAAATAAATAAATATGGAAACGGTACAATTAATTTTTAAAATATTTTGGATGGTATGGATACCATGGATGATTTTATATTTTGGGTCTTTGGCATTAGCACATTATGGATACCCCAAACTACTTCATTTTATTTTAGATTGTCTTTATTATTTTAGTAAAGAAGATAGAGATGCTCGAAAACAAGCAAAACAAGAAAAGATAAGAATGCATGGCACCCACGAAGAAAAAATAGAATTGCACAACAATCTTAATCCAGACTATCAACTAATGACTAATGATGAGGTTTTTGATAAATATGAAGGAGTATCAAGAGATAAGGTGACAATAGTACCAACTCCAAACTTTCTTTTGGACACAAGAACAAATAGTTTTTATGGTAACAGCAAAGAAAGACAAGATGATTTAGATTTTATAAGAGAGAAATTAAATGAGGGCAAGTATGTTACACCCCCACAACCTAAGCCATATGTAATCACAAAAAGTGTGTTAACCTATTCTGGTGTAATTGATATGGCTAAAATTAATAAATCAGAAAAAATATTTATATTCCCCCAAAAAGGTGAGCATTATAGATTTATAACAATTTGAAAAAATTAACAAACATGGAAAACAAAACAATAACATTAGAAGGTGTAGAGTACAATTTGGTACCAGTAGAAGAAAATGTTGAAAAAAATAAATCAGTAACATTTTATTATGCATGTGATAGTGATTGTGGTTACTTTGAGTTTAATGTCTTAATAAATGATGATGGTGAAATATGGAAAGATACCCAAAGTATCACTTATTTTCCTGAAGGAGCTGCTAATACAAACAATAGAGAGTTTTGGGATAATAATACTTTCTTAGTTGATATATTAGAAGAAAGTGAAAATATTGAAGTAACAAATCTAAGAAAAGAAATTGGTGACCCTAAATTTATAAACCTAATTAATATTTTACAAAAAGTTCATGAAAAAGGATGGATATAAACAAATAAAATAAAACAAGTAATATGAATTTAAAATGCTTTATAATATTTTCACTTTTAACCACATCTGTTTTTAGTCAAACAAAAAAAGAAGTATACGATTACCTAGTTTCTATAGATTGTAAGTTTCCAGAAATAGTTACAGCTCAATCAATTTTAGAGACTGGTCACTTTAAATCTTATAGCTGTAGAATTAGGCATAACTTATTTGGGCTTAGATACAATAATAAATATTTTATTTTTGATAGCTGGCAAGAGAGTTGTGATGCATATATTAGTAAAGTTCAATATAAATATAAAAGCGGCGATTACTATGTTTTTTTAGAAAAATTAGGATATGCTTCTGACCCCGATTATTGTAAAAAATTAAAAAAAATAAAAACACAAATCACTAACTAATTAACTGTTTAAAAAAATTATGTCTATAGCCTTTGTATGATTCTAAATCATTTGACGCCATCAGAACTTTTTTTAAAGGAGATAACTAAGTCTTTGACAAAAAATATAGAGCTAAAGGCTGAGATTATAAAAAAAATAAATTCCACTTATGGTGGGGAAAAATTAAGTTGGATTAAAAAATATAATGGACTTTTTATTGAATCATACATACACAAATAAACAACAACAAGAATTAATCTCTCGATGGGATGATAAAGGTTGGATTGGTCAAGTGTGTTACAGTCAGAAGTTTAAAATTGCATTATGCTATGAGAATTTGTTGACACACATTACTAAAGAGTATAAGGATTTTAATGTGGATACAAAATGTTCTCGAGAAGAAATGTTATTTGACACAGAAATGCTAGCTAGCACATTGTCTTTTCCACTATTGTATAGATTATTAAAGTCAGAAAAAAATGTATTTTTTTACAACATTCCAGATTTATATGATGATTTCAAAAAATTTATAAAAGAAAATTTGCACATGTTTGAACTGCAGTGTTATCATTCAATTGATGTGGAATCATATATTATTAGAACTTACCAAAGTTTATATAAAAAAAGAATAATAAAAAAACACTTTATGTTTAAAAAACTATTAACAGAGAAAAAAATTTAAAATAATGAGCAAACTTTACTTCAGATATTCAACAATGGGAGCTGGTAAGTCTTTGGACTTATTAAAAACAGCTCATAACTACGAAGAAAGGAAGAAGAAAGTTTTTCTTTTAACATCAAGCCTTGACAACAGGTATGGGAAAAAGAAAATAGCATCTAGGTTAGGAATAAGTCGTGATGCAAATGTTTTTAACGAGGAAAGTGACTTGTATGATATGGTATATGATAGTTTAGAAAAGGATTTGAATAAACCCTCTTGTGTATTGGTTGATGAGGCACAATTTTTAACAAAAGAACAAGTTTGGCAACTGACGGACATTGTAGACCAGTTAGAAATTGTTGTCATTGCGTATGGTTTGCGTTCTGACTATCAAGGAGAGCCTTTTGAAGGCTCTACATACTTAATGACCCTGGCAGATAGGATAGAAGAGTTAAAGACAATTTGTGAATTTGGAGATAAGGCGTCAATGAATATGAGACTTCTGGATGGTGTTCCAATATTTAAAGGCCAACAAGTTCAAATAGGCGGTGATGAATCTTACATTCCTGTTTGTAGGAAGTATTTTAAAAAACAAAAAAGAAAATAAATTGATTGATTTAAGCATATGTCGTCCTGGTGATGTTTTGATTTCCTCTCTTGGAGCAACTTTAAAATACGTTGAAAAACTTAGTTCTAAGGATTATATGGACCACAAAGTTAAATACATAAGAGGAGATAATGTGATTAAAAATTCTTATGGTAGTAGGGACGGTTGGGGTTTTGTTTACAAAAAAAACAGAAAAGATACTGACCATAATATTGCAGAAATAATAAAAGCATTAATAGTAGAAAGAAAAAAATAATGGAATTAAGAGCTTCAATAAAATTGCCAGTTATTCATAATGTGAAATATAATCATATAAGGTTTTACAAAATAGATGCAATAGCTAAAGCAAAAGATTATAATAAAGACGTAAGTATAGTTTTTTCTTCAGGAGTAGAATATGTTTGCGACATGCCATATGATGAACTTGAAGCATTAATTTTAAGAAATAAAAAATAAAACCAGTAATATAAAAAATATGAAATCAGCAGAATTCCTAACTAAAACAACATCAGAAAAAGAAATTTTCACATATGAAGACTTTTCACATGAACAAGTTATGATGTATGAGGCAACTAAAGACTTTATTAACAAAACTATAATTCCCAATATTGACTCTATAGAGAAGCAAGAAGGCACAATAGTTTCTGATATATTGAAACAGGCGGGCGAATTAGGACTTTTAGGAGTCACCGTACCAGAATCTCTAGGAGGGTTAGGAATGGACTTTAACACATCTATGTTGATAGCTGATATAATTGGAATATCTGGTTCATTTGGAACAACTTATGGTGCGCACACTGGAATAGGTACGTTACCCATTTTATACTATGGAAATAAAGTTCAGAAAGAGAAATACATACCTAAATTAGCTACTGGTGAACTTGTTGGATGTTATTGTCTGACAGAACCTGGTGCTGGCAGTGATGCTAATGCTGGTAAAACTAGTGCAAAAATAAGCAAGGACAAAAAAAGCTTTATAATAAATGGTCAAAAAATATGGATTAGTAATGGTGGATTTGCTGATATTATGATTGTTTTTGCAAAAATAGGAAAAGACAAAAACCATAGTGCATTTATTGTTGAATCAAAAATAGAAGGTATTACAATGGGGCCCGAAGAAGTTAAGTTAGGAATTAAAGGCTCTTCTACAAGACAGATATTTTATGAAAATGTAGAAGTTCCTTCTGAAAATTTACTAGGAAAAAGAGGTCAAGGATTTGAGATAGCTTTAAACATATTAAACATTGGCAGAATTAAGCTGTGTGCATCTGCAATAGGAAGTGCCAAACAATTAATAACACAATCAAAAGAATATGCAGAAGACAGGAAACAGTTTGGAACTGAAATAAGAAACTTTGGCGCTATAAGAGAAAAGGTAGCTTTAATGATGTCTAAGACGTTTATTTCTGAAAGTTTAATGTATAGAGCTGGGAGGGACATTGAGTCCAGAGGAGCTTCGGTAGGTACAGTTAAAGCCACAAGTGAATATGCTATAGAGTGTGCAATTGCAAAGGTGCATGGCTCTGAAGCTTTAGACTATGTTGTTGATGAGTCTTTGCAAATTCATGGTGGAATGGGTTATTCTGCTGAATTCCCAATAGAAAGGGCTTATAGAGACTCTAGAATAACAAGGATATACGAAGGTACAAATGAAATAAATAGACTTATGTTAGTTGGACAATTTCTTAAAAAAATAAAAAACAAAGAGTTGTCAATAAACAAAAATGTTATTAAAGCCTATTCAAAAATAGTAACCCCCTCACAATTAACTTGTTGCAGCGGAATTTCTCTAATTGAAAATCATAAAGTTTTACTTGGACTCTTAGTTTCTAAAGTGTACAAGAGGTTTGGAAAAAAATTATTTAATCATCAACAGATTGTTATGTGGATTGCAGATATTATAATAGAAATATATGCAAATGAAAGTGGTTTTTTAAGGTCTAAAAAGACGGGTGACGTAATTCAAAAAGAAATGTCTAAATTATATTTATATGAATCAAATCAGCTAATAAATAAAGTTGCCACAAAAATAGTTGACTCATCGACCACTGGTCTTGATAGATTTTTTACTAAAATAATAGTAAATAAACTAACTAATCAGTCACACGAAAATAGAGAAGATTTAACAATTAAAATATATTAATGAGCATTAAAAAAAAATTTTTTAAAGCACTAGCACAATTTAACAGAAAGTGTCTACCCAGCCTTTCCAAACGTGGTGCTGATATTATGAATTTAAAGACTTGGCAAAAAATACTACTTGCTTACAAGTGGTGGGTTTTAAAAAACTCATTGGACTAAAACATAGTTCTTAATGTATTTACTTTGTTTTTATGTTAGGATTTTTGTAAAAAAAAACATAAATTAGATAATTGAAAAAAATATTAAGAAACATTTTTATATTTCTTTACATAAGAAAGATAGGTCAAAATAAAAGAAAAAAAAGTGTATGGAATTTTTAAACTCAAATAAACATATATTTACAAAAAAATTGTTGATTGAAAACAGAAAAGCGTTTATGAAATTGCAAAAAGAAGCCATTGTGAAAAAATGGATAAAAAGCGGAGTTTTAGATGAATTAATGTATCCTGAAGTGAAGGCACAAAATCCAGGGGCGGCAGCAATTGATATGCCTGATGATGATGATGACGAATTAGATATATTTTTATGAGAAAGAACAAAAAAGATAAACCAGACCAAGTTGTAGACAACCCAGGAATAATGCCTTACACCACAAATGTAGGGGCTCCTGCAATACAGTATGAGAATGTTGATTTGTGGAAAAAAAGAGGTGCAGCAAAAGTTAATCATCATTTAGAAACTAGATTTGAAGAGATTAAAAAGCAATATCAAGATTTAATTGAAGACTTTGAAAATAACAATATAGTTTACAGTGCAAAATGTTCATTTGAACCAGTGATAGGAGATACTTATTATTTGTACGAATCGAAAGATGGTAAAACATTTTTGTCATTAATAAGCCCTGAGGAGTGGGACCAAAAATTTCTGGGTGCCTTTCAAATAGATAGTCAATTTAAGTGGAACAAATTATGAAACATAATATTGGTGAAATTTAAAAAGCAAATATTAGTTGAAAGAATGAAGAAAATAAGATTAAAAATAAGATTAATCGCAGAACATATTATGAACTTATAAAAGATATGAATAATAGAATTTATCCAGAAGAAATCTTTATTAAAGAGATGAAGAAAATAGATAGAAGAAAGAATTTGGTTGTAAGACAACTTTTAATTGAAAAAAAGAATAAAATTGAACTTAATGGCGTTCTTCAAAGAATGATAGCATTAAGTATTAGGTAATAAATAAATAATTATGATAACAGATAAATACGTATTTTTTTGGAACGGAATATGCTCGCAGTGGCATGCTTCTGAATTTGAAATTGATGGACAAAAATATACTTGTGCAGAACAGTATATGATGTATAAAAAAGCTCTTCTTTTTGAAGATGAGGAAGTGGCAAATGTTATAATGAGAACTAATAGTCCAAAAGAACAAAAGGCTTTAGGAAGAAAAGTAAGAGGTTTTGAAAAGGATAAGTGGGAAGAAGTTTGTAGGGAATATGTTTACGAAGCTAACTACGCTAAGTTTACACAAAACCCATACATGCTTGAAGAGCTTAAAACTTATGGTCACAGAGAGATTGTAGAGGCATCACCAGAAGATAAGATTTGGGGAATTGGAATGCATGAAACTCATCCTGACATTCTTGACAAGTCTAAGTGGCAGGGAAAAAATTGGCTTGGAGAAGCAGTAATGAGAGTTAGAGATGAATTATTAACTGAAAATGTAAACGCTTAATTATGAGTCTTGATTTAAAATACAGACACACAGGTGACGGAAAGTTTGTTGCTGAAATGGAAGACGGTTCTTTTAAGGACTTAGGCTCAAAGGCTGTTGGCATGATTAGATACACTTATTTTGAAGATTACCAGTTACCAGAAGTTGGTTGGGAGATTACAAGAGGTAAACTTTTAGAGGATTACCAACCAAAGATGTTGAAAGATTATCAAGATGGAAAATTTGAAATTTCTCATACCGATGAAAATGGAATAAAACACTTTAAAGAAAAAGAATTGTCTCACATAGACGATGAAGGGGTTAAAAAATATAAAAAGAAGAAATCCAACAACAATGAATCTTAACCTAAAATACATACATATAGGAGACGGTAGATTTGTTGCCGATACTGGTGATGGTGAATTCGTTGATTTAGGGCAAAGTTCCACAAAGATGATTAAGTACACATATGGAGAAAGTTTTGAGCCAGAATTAGGTTGGGAAATTTCTAGTGAACAGTTATATAAAGATTGTGAGCCAAAAATTATGGAAGAGTTTTATAAAAATAAATTAAAAAAATAACAATACATATGTGGGACATGCAGGAAAGTGACGCTTCTAAAAACAGAAGAGAAGAAACATACAAAAAAATTGCTAGAGAACTAGAGTTTAAAAACGTTAAAGAAATGGTTTCGACAAATAAGAGTTGGAAACTAGTAAAAGCAATAGAACTTTTATGTAAATCATATGAAGTTCCCAACGTTTTAGAAAGAGAAGAGTATAAACCAACAAAAGAAGAAGTTTCTATTGCTGAATTAAGTCAAGCAGCCAAATTAGCCAAGAGAGAATGGAATTATTACTTTAAAGCTGGTACTGAAGTAACTCTTGACAAAACAATGTTTCCAGAAAAAGAAGACTCTTTAGATTTTACGTATAACCTAAAAAGATTTTCTGGTGTTAAGGGTATTGTTGTTCAAGTCTCTTATGATTTGCATGCGTTTGGACAGGGAACTTCATATAATATGGATATTGATTTTAATGGAGAGATTGCAAGAAATGTATGGGCTCCTTATGTTATTGAATATGAAAAGTAAACCTATTGTTTGTAAGTCTTGTATTGAACATTATGAACAAATTATAAGTTCAAAAGAGAACGTTAAAGCTTTGAATAAAATTCAATATGATGTTAACAAAATGATGTACATAAAATCTAGATATGATGTTTCCGAATTTACACGAATGTATTGCGGAGAATGTCAAGAGGAAGGTTTGTGGGTTGGATTGGACTCAAATGAGAACAGTGAATTTATTAATAAAGGTTTAACATTATATCTAAGTGATATTTCCGTTCCTGAACTTAAAAAGATAGGTTATATAACTACAAAAGAAAATGTACCTTTCTTACTTTTAGAAAACAATAACACATATGGTTTAAAAAAAATAAAACAAATAGATGTCAAAATTTTGTAACTTTTGTCATTGTAATGATATAGATTATCAAGAAATAATAAACAAAAATTTTAATTCTATATTAGAAAATATGTATTCACCTCCGAATAAAGGAAAGGTTTATGTATATGGGGGAATGTGCGAAGGGTGCAGTATGTCTGGTATTGTGGTTTCACAAAAATATGATGGCGTGTTTGAAATACATTCTGCAGATACGTTGGGAGATAACAAATGTGGACTTATAGGAAAGTTAGTCGCTTCAAACAAAAAAAGCGTGTTAATAGAAAAGGTTAAAAACTATAATCATTGGTTGATTGAAATAGATATAAATTCTAAATTATTTAAAAGTTTTTATCACAAAAAAAATGTGAAATAAGATGATTGTTAAAAGCAAAAAAAAATTATTAATAGAAACTAATAAAATCAGAAAGACAGTTGTTAAACGAGATTCGGAACTACATTCTATAGCCCCCGGTCTTTTGTCAGATTCTAATAGGTATAGTTCAGAAAAAGGCTTAATATCCTTACTTGAGCCGTGTAGAGCCACTATGGGTTGCTATGAGATATGTTGTATTGGAGGCAACTTGTTTGATGAAATAGAAAGATATGATACATTATATGAGGTTGAAAATAGAATAAAAAAGTTATTATTATAAAATGAAAAAAGTAAATACAATAGATTTAGCATATTTAAAAGACTATATAAACTCATATAAAGAAAGTAATATTGTAAGTGAGACTTCATTTATAAAGGACATGATATATGGCATTGGCCTTTCTATAGACAAGGAAAAATTTAAATATGGAAATGGGTATTCAAGGTTTGAAAACAAATTACTGGATGAGGTTATTATTAAACGTAATTTAATTCTAGAAAGAATACAATACAATGAACCCTTTTGAGACTAAAATAAAACATAAAGACGGAAGGTCTACAGATAAGGTTCATGTTATGTACATAGATGGAGACTCTAAGCTTTGTGATGGTTGCGACAAAGAAAAGGAGAATGTTGCTGCTATAAGAATGATTTGTGGTGATGTTGCCTGCATTTGTCAAGACTGCATAAGTGACTTATCCAGAGCTTGGGATGAACCAAACTCTTTACTAATAGAGAGGTCATAATTTTAAACATATATTTATATTAAGAAATAAAACTGTTTCTTTATGTTGTTTGAAAATATTTTCGTTATCTTTGGTTGTGTACTACTTATATTATGTAGTTTATTGGATGACCACCTTAACAACATAGAAGATAATCAGTGAAATTTACAAAAACAAAAATACAAGGCCTATTAATAGTTGAGCCAACAATATTCAAGGACGATAGAGGCTATTTTTACGAGTCGTATAATCAAAATCAATTCGAATCATCAGGAATTTTTCCTGGGGTGTTTGTGCAAGACAATCAAAGCAAATCTTCAAAAGGGGTGATAAGGGGTTTACACTTTCAAAAGCCTCCATTTTCTCAAGGCAAGCTTGTAAGGGTGATGAGTGGTGCCGTTTTAGATGTTGCTGTTGACCTTAGAAAGAATTCAAAAACATACGGACACCACTTTTCGATTGAACTCACTGGAGGTAACCACAAAATGTTATGGGTACCGTCTGGTTTTGCTCATGGCTTTTCAACACTAGAAGATAATACTGTTTTTTGTTACAAATGTACCAACCCATATCACAAACAATCTGAAGGTTGCATATTGTGGAATGACCCAGACTTAAACATAGATTGGAAAATTGATAATCCAATTATTTCAGAAAAAGACAAAGAAGGAATAGAATTAAAAAACTTTAACAACAACATTTTTACAAACTAAACAAATGAATCAACTTAAATTTACAAACAATGAAAGTAGAAGACTTTTAACAGAAAATAAAGGAGAGTTTTTTAAGACTGCAAAAGACAAGGCAAGGAGAATAATAAATACAAACAAGCACTACGATATAGAAGGGGATTTAAAATTTATAAAAAGTTTAAAAAGCGATATTATTCTGCACTCAAAACAAGATAAATCATTATTAGTTTTTATAGATTACTGGAACTTAGTTTCTTATTATTTAAGAAAAATAGTGTATGAACATAAAAACAAACAAGATAAAAAATTGTAATTTTTAAATATATTTTTCGTTATAACATATATTTTTATGAAAAGAAAATACTATAATAAAGATGTAAAGTTATTAACAGAAGATTGTTATGTTGTTAGGCGTGATTTAAATGAAAATAATGATTGTACCGTAAGAGCTATATCTAATTTTTGTAATTGTGACTACAAGACGGCTCATGAATATTTAAAAAAACACTTTAAAAGAAAGCACAGAAAAGGTGTACCGTTTGGAGACATAATGAACAAGAGAGAAGGTTTGTTTTTGCCTGGAGGTTTGAAATATAAAAGGCTCAAAAATCATTCTGGTAGTTATGACAGAAACGGAAGTCTTTGGACGCCCAATCAATTTCCACTAGTTAACAGAACAAAAAAAGGCTTACTAAAGAGAGTGTATGTAAAAGATTTTTTAGAAACATATCCCAAGGGCTCATTTATTGTTGTTGTTAGAAATCACACGTTTGCCGTTATAGACGGAATTATAGTTGGTAACTTGACAAGCAAAGATACGGTTGGTGACAATGAACAACTAAAAAGACCAGTGCTTGAAGCATATTGTAAAACTTGAATAAATAATAAAAATAATGGGTTGGTTTTTTAAAAAAAACAAAAAAGAAAACAAACTTCTTTTGAATGCCATTATAGACATTTGCAATAAAGAGTCTATAAAGTCTAATAGATTAAATTCAAAACATTTAGGAGAGGTGTTTTATGACTTCTCTCAAGAGGTTACGCAATATAAATTAGTGAATGAGGAAGATTTATACGACTTACTAAGAACTTTGTATGATGCAAAGGTAAATGAAGTGGTAAAATACAAAGAAGTTTTAATAGAGCGAAAAAAAAATAAAATATGAAATCAAACAACAAAGCAGAAGATGCATGGCAAATTTTAAGAATACAAGGAGAGTTCACAAAAGGGTTTGACCAACTTTCAGAACTTGGTCCATGTATATCAATTTTTGGTTCAGCAAGAACCAAAGAAGATAATCCTCATTATAAGTCTGCAGAAAAAATGGCAAAACTTTGCAACCAAAATGGATTTGGAGTAATTACTGGCGGTGGACCAGGGATTATGGAGGCAGCAAATAAAGGTGCCTATAAATCAGATGAAGGCTCTATTGGACTATCTATTCAACTTCCATTTGAAGCTACTGCAAACGATTATATAGATAAGTTGGTTGATTGTAGATATTTTTTTACCAGAAAAGTATTCTTTTTAAAATATGCACAAGCCTTCATAGGTTATCCGGGTGGTTTTGGAACTTTAGACGAACTTTTTGAGACGTTAACACTTATTCAGTGTGGACACATGAGAGAAGTGCCAGTTGTATTGGTTGGCTCAGATTACTGGGGTGGTATAGTTGATTGGATGAAAAAAACGATGTATGAGAAAGAGGGTAACTTATCCGAAAAAGATTTTGATTTATTCAAAGTAGTGGATACACCAGAAGATGCTATTTCTTACATTTTAAATAATATAGAATCAGACAAAAAAGAAGATATTAATTTTTAATTTTATAAAATTTCTTGTATTCTTTTCTGTCTTTTGCAACCACAAAACCAATTATAGTAAAAGAGGTTATGTATAAAATTGAAATAGATAATAATTCTAAGTAATTCATTTTTAGTTTTTTAATTTTTACACATAAATAAAACACATAAAACTTCAATCTTCATTTGAATATTATTAAATTGTTATTTATTTTTTAATGGTAAATTAATAATTTAGAATATACTTTTTTTACACTTATTTATGTTTTCGTAACAACAACGAAAATGAGTTTAAAAAGAATGAGAGAGGAGTATATTAATACTTCCAAAAAAGAAATTATTAGAGGTGTATTAGAAAATTTCACTTATGGACTTTTGGGTTCTACTCTAATTGTTTTCATATCAAGCGGTATAGATATAGCGGTACTATTTAGTTATGTAGTTTATTATTTTTTTCTTGGAAAAGTTGTAAACAGACCTAAATACGTAACTTCCATAGGTAAGTTCATAATATTTCCAATACCAACGTCAATAGGTGCGTTTATTGGTTACAAGTTGGCTGGTTTTTTGTCAAACTTATTTTAGATTTATATTTATTGTTATAAAAAGAACAATTATGACAATAAAAGAGAAATTAGAAAAGATATACTTAGAATCAGCTTATAGTGTTGAAAATACAAATAAGACCGAATTTGACATTACATCAGTAGGTAGCTCTGTATATGGTGAAATTATGTATGAGGGCACAAATAGTTTGATTAACAAATTTTCAAACCACTTTAATAAAGACACTGTATTTTACGATTTAGGCTCTGGTTTGGGTAAGATGGTTTTACACATAGGTATGCAGTGTGGAGTTAAAAAATCTATAGGTATAGAGTTCAGTCAAGAGAGGTTTAATGCATCAAAAAAAATAAAAGATAATTATGCAAAAGACTTCAATAATATATATTTTAAATGGGGTAATATTTTGGATTGTGACCTATCTGATGCAAGTGTAATATATATGGACAACACAGTATTTCCTGAACATATAAACAAAAAAATGTACGACAAAATACCTAAAGGGTGTCTTATTTTATACAAAAGACTTTATAGCTCTAAATTTGATGGAGAAGGTTTTGAAAAAGAAAAACAAAACATAGAAGAAGGTTTGATTAAAAGAACTTATCACCAATCTTCATTATGCTGGTACATGAAATAATTTTGTAATATTTTTCATAAAAATACGTTATTAAAACATATGATTTATGAAAAAGAAATAAAAGGAGAAACCATAACCATCAAAGAAGGTATGGGTGCGACTAAAAGTGTAGGTAGCGACTGTTATCCATACACTATAGTAAAAATTGCCAACAACGGCAATGAGTTGCATGCTAAGCGTGACAATTCAATTCCGACAGATGATTGCGAATATTACGGAAATCAATCTTATACATACACGCCAAATACAGACTCAGAAGTTGAAATTTTTACATTAAGAAAAAATGGTTACTTTGTCAAAAAAGGAAAGCCTTTAAATTATTATTGGGACAGCATTTCTCTTGGTGCTAGAAGGTATTATAGAAATCCATCATTCTAAAAACAATTATTAACATTAAATTAATATTAAAAACAAAAAAACCTCACTATTTAAGTTGAGGTTTTTTTATAATGGATTACTTTTGCAAAAAAATATAGAATGAAAAACAACAAAAAAAAAGACACTGATATTGAATTGGCTAAACTAAAATTAATTAATGACAACATAAGTAAATGCGTTAATCGTTATTTTAGAATAAAAATAAAGAAAAACATAAGAACATTTACTGGTATAAATGTAGACAAGTTTAATTTGTTTAATATTTATAAACAAAAAAATGTCAAAATTTAAAATTAACAAATTATTAAAGCATGCTTTCCATCTACTCCCAGTTGTGGGGTTGGGAATCTGTATGTTTCTTTATCCAACTTGGATATCAGAAGGGTATTTATATGAATGGTACCCAACCATAGGTGCTGGTGTTGCTGTTTATGGTGGTTTCGCAGCAAGCTTAGTGTGGTATATACAAAATAGAAAGGGGCTATAGATTATGTTTACCATTTTACTATTATCATTGTCTTTATTATTTATAATGATTTCAGGAGCTTCCGAAGCAGTAATGGACAAAGTTCAGTTTCACTATAATAAAAGTATTTTTTGTAATGATAAAGAGTACAAACAAAACTTTTGGGACCCCAATAAGAGTTGGATAAACAAGTACAAGCCAGGAAGCACTTCTGAGCCTAAATTTTGGGGCTCTACTACCTTTTTTGTTTTTACAACTGATGCGTGGCACTTATTTAAATTCTTCAAAAATACATCTATTTTTATATCAATGGGTACATCTATGTATGCATCAACTTTTATTTCACAAGAATTTGATTTATCAAACATTTTGTTTATATTGCTATTTGTAATTATTGGAAGGTCTTTTTACGGTCTTTCTTTCAATTTGTTTTTTGATAAATTTTTAAAACTTTGAAGTTAAAATCTCCCACAAAAATAGAAGTAAGGAATTCTGAAATTTCTGGTGTCGGTGTCTTTGCAAAAGAAGACATAAAGAAAGGTGAAATTTTAGAAGAATGTCATGCAATATGTATTGAGCGAAAAGAAGAAGATATAGACAATGTATTGATTAATTATACCTACAAATGGGATGATTCACCTGACAATTTTATTGTTGTCTTTGGAATGGGCTCAATATATAACTCATCAGAAAATTCAGGAGTACGTTACAATGTGAAAGTTGATATAAATAAAGAGCTAAGTTTTTTTCAATTTACTGCAGATAGAGATATTAGTAAAAATGAAGAACTTTTACTCTGTTACGAAACACATGATATGAAACTTAATAAGAAACTTAATAAGAAAGTATCAAATAAAATTAAATCAAAAAATATTTCATTATTTTTGAATTCAAAAATAGAAGTTAAGGATTCTGAATTATCTGGGAGGGGGGTCTTTGCAAAAGAAGATATAAAGAAAGGTGAAATTTTAGAGGAATGTCATCATAAAGTGCTTGAAAAAAAATTTAACTTTCTCTCAAGAAAGACACAGGAATACGTCTTTGCATGGCCTATGATTATAGATGAAAAAAATACAAAATCAGTTTCAACTGTAGTTTTTGGTTTTGGCTCAATATTTAACCATCAAAAAGATAATAATGCAAATTGGATTTTAGATACTTGTCGTGATGTTTTTACTTTTTATGCCAGAAAGAATATAAAAAAAGGTGAAGAAATTTGTACAAACTATGGAGATGGATATCTAAAAAATTTATTAATTAAAATGAAATAAACATAAAAAATATGAGCAACAGAGAAAATAAAAGATATATGAAAAAAATGATGGAAAAAACAAAAAACAAAAAAAATGTAACCATCCAAAAAACCATCCAAAATGAAGAATCATATATAATTGATGCTAAAAAATTAACTACAATTGAATCTATACAAAAAGCATTTGAATTAATACATGTAAGATTTAACCCACCAAATGAAGAGGCGTACAAGGAATATGAAAGCATTTTGTCAAAAGAAGAAGAAATTTTAAAGTGATA
>CERI01070506.1_pt1 | contig 15861 bp, 2 predicted proteins | sample 350261 | NCBI WGS metagenome assembly CERI01 (sample SAMEA2620979, study PRJEB7988) | marine metagenome | isolation source: saline water (ENVO:00002010), including
TTCCATTTTTCTAAATAACAACTTAAACCAATAAAATCCCTAGCTGTTAATTAAATGATAAAAGATAAAAAATAGTATTAATAAGTTAAAATAAATGTGTTTTTCTAGGACTTTACAACATGGAACTCCAAACAAAACACATTTAAATAAACGAATAAATTCTATAATAATTTTAAAAATAACAAATAATTCTAAAAATAAACAATAAACCAATATCTATAATCACTTATAGGGGGTGAGGTGGAAAAATAATATAAAAAATGATATATTATTAAAGTCATTATAATATAATGACAGAATCACTTATAAACATAATAAAATATATGGAAAATAAAAAAAATTTATTAAAGCATCATAATAATGATAATAATGAAATTAGAGAAATAAAACAATTTATTAGTTTCATAAATAATGAAATTTATATTTGTAAAAAGAATAATCCTAATATGAAATTTAATAAAGTTTTGATCAAAGTTTCAAAAAAATGGAAATTCAAAAAAGATAATAATTGTTAATAAAAAATGATATCATACAGTTTTTTATTTTTATCAACATATTAAAATGTCATTACAAAAACAAGCATATAAAAAAATTTCACCAAATACTTACAAAAATATTAAAAATGATACTTCTAAAATAAAAGAAAATTCAGTATTAGATATTGTAAGAGAAGAAATTAAAAAAGATCATCATACATTAAAAGAATGGATAAAAACAATAAATATACCAAAGAAATATCAAAATATATTAATAATGATGGATAGTTTTACGAAACCGAATAATTTTCATGCATTGAGTAATATAAGAAAACTGAATCAAAAATATGATTTAAAAGATTATTTTGAATTTTATAATGAATTTTGTGAATTAATAAAAGATAAATATTTAGTATATAGAAGTGTCGTAGATGTTGAATCAAGATCAGAATGGAAAAGACCACATTATGTATTAAACGCTACATTTAGTTTATTATGTTATAAACGTTTGAACAAAATATTTAAATTAGATGTAGATGATTGTGGAAAGGAGTTTTTAGATGAAATAAGAGAAATTGAAGAGAGTGAAATAACATCTTTTATAATATATACAATGGTAAATAGAACATATGGAATAAAAAATTTAGAACATATCTAATTTTGAAAAAAAAAAGTGTGAGAACGCAATTTCAACATAGATAATATTATTTTTATTATTTACACATTCTATTTTACTTATATAAGACTTTGTGTAAAAAATATATGAAATTTCCTATATAATTCTAATAAGAATGAATGAATTGAATTTTTATAACAATAATAAAAATATATTTCCTGATATATGGTATCAATTTGAAGGTTCAAACTTAAAAAATTATGGTTTGAAAGATAGTATTTATGATATTGATAACTATCAAAATGATAAAATTACAATACCAGATACCATATTATATGAAATAATGATGAATACAGAACAACTTGTAATATCATTTAGAGCAAAATTTGCAAATCTAACAACAAATGATATAATTAAATTTACAAGTGATGGTAATAATGTAATTATTGTAAAATTAAGATCACCAAATAATAGTTCCGTACAATTTATTGTAGGTGATGGAACAGGAACTATTGAAAATGAATTAGATCCAAATTTAAGTGGAAATGTTCCTACATGGACAGCTTATAATTCATATAAAGTATGTTTATATAACGTGGAAGGAACAACTAATCAAAAAAAACTAGAATTTCATATTAATGGTGAACTTGTCGATAGTGTTACAATTTTTAATTTTTCTTTTGCTTCAACAGGATCGACATTAGTAACTGAAATTGGTAGTTCTTCAATAAGATTTAAAGATGTAAGGATATATACAACATATTTTAATGATAATAATTTATTATATAATTTATATAATACAACATTTAATAATAATTATGGCACAATTGATGGTGCACAATTGTTATCGGAAAATGGTATTTCATATTACAATTTTGAAAATTCAAGTAATATGATTGAGATTCCTACATCTGTTAAAGATGATATGTTAGCTGAAAATGGATTTACTATTGTATTTGATAAAAGATATAATAGTTTTGTTGATGAACAATATGATATGTATTTTGATAATAATTTCTTATCAATTAAGACAAATAATGAAAAAATTACTTTTCAATATTTAGATTATAATATTGAAACTGTAAATGGGTTATTTGATGGTTTATGGTATTCATTGGGATTTAGTGTAAAATTAACATTATCAGAATTAGTATTAAAAATATTTATGGATGGTTATGAATTAGTTACAAAAAAATATACAAATGTTATAATTACAGAACCATCCATTACAGAAAGTAAAATATGTGGATATGGTTCTGGACCAATTGATATTGATATGAAAGATGTAAGAATATTTAAAGTAAATTTATCAAGTAATGAAATTTATGATTTATATATTGGAAAACAAAAAATATTAAGAAAAACTGAACCTGATATTAATACAATTAAAAGATGGGTTATTCCTAGTTTAAATATTAAAATAAATAATGAAAGAATGGAAAATAACCCAAGTTTATCAGCAAATATTATTAATTATTCTTATATTTATCCAGAATTATTAAATGTTTCTCTAGATTATCCGGGTTATTTAGATCATCAATCAAATTTAACAAGTTGGTACAAGATAGATAATAATACATTTGAGAATGAAATAAATAGTCATTATAATGGTGTTATTAATGGTGATGTAATTATAAATTCTAATATGGTCACTTGGGGTTTAACAGAAGGATATATAGGATTTAGTAATAATTTAGGAGAATATGTAACAATATCGAATATAGATGGAAGTAATATAAATGTAAATAATGTATATCAAGAATATGAATTAGAAAAGAATTTTTTATTAAATTTTGAAACAACATTTGCAATCAGTTTTTGGAATAAATTACCAACTTTAACTTCAAATATCGTTTCTAATTTAGAATATAATTGTAATGTTTTAGATTTAGATTATTCAATTGATAATACATTAGCTATTCAAAGAACATATTTACAAGAGATAACAGTATGTAATCTTGTTATTACTTCAAATTTTTCAAATTTACAAGAAATAATTGAAAGTAATATTGTACCTAGTAATATACTTGTAACATGTAATGTTGATTTATTAAATGTAACAATTGATGCATATAATATTCATTTTAGTATATCAGATAAAACAGGAACCGAGAAATCAGAATTAAATATAGAAAATACATGGGATAATGATTGGCATCATTGGTGTATGAATTTAGAAGATGATTTCAAAATTAATATTTATAAAGATGGTTATTATCTAAATCAGGCTATTAATAGTCGATTAGTTACTAATTTTAGTGAATTAGAAAATAGTAATTTAACAGTGAAATTTGGAAGAGATAGTAAAGATGTAAGTGTAAAAGACATTCGAGTTTATGATAGAAGTATGGATTTTTTGAAGATACAACAAACTATTGAACATGTAAGTGGATATCCAAATCATTATGATGATGCATTAATAATTTATAAATTTAAAGATTATATTGGAAATACTATACGTAATACAACACAAGAAGGTCTTTATGATGCAATTAAATATGGAAATTTTGAAAGAACTGAAGGTTTTATAAATAATTATATGTATATGTGGGGAAGTAATATGCCATTAATAACATCAAATATTGATGGTTCAAATGTAACTATAGTAGAATCTGAAAATAATAGTTATATTGAAATTAATGATGTAACAATAGAAGATTCATTTTCAATAATGTTTTGGAAGAAGATAGGAAATATGGATTGTAATGTCATAAGTTATAAGAAAAATAATAATGAAATGATTGATATTGATATGAGTAAAAATGAAGTTACATATAGTATTAAATCTGAAGATTCATCAAATATTGTAAATCTTATATATAACGATTTAATTGATGATAAATGGCATCATTGGTCATTTAATTTTAATTATGATATTAATAGTAATTTAACAAATATTAAAGCATATAAAGATGCATATCCAATTGGTGAAAATTCAATAGAAAATTTATTTGATTTAGGAACAATATTTGATACAAGAAAATTACAAATTGAAGGTAAAACAAATTCAGTGATTGAAGATTTTAGAATTTATAATACAAATGTAAGTTTTAATGATTTACAACATATATATAATACACATACAGGTTATACAAATCATCATAATGATCTATTAATATGGTATAAATTTAATACAGAAGGAGATATATATAATTATACTACAGAAGATACAAAATATGATGGTAAAAAGATTGGATCAGGAACAATAAATATGGAAAAGGATGAAATGTATACAGAATATTATCATAAATGGGAAAATAATGCAACGAATACATATTTTACAGTAGAATCAAATTTATATTCAAATTTATTATTTGATATGTCAGATGGTTTTTCAGTTAGTTTTTGGAAAAAAGGAAATTATGATGAAATATTTAATTTATCTGAGAATAATGGTACTTCTAATATTATTAATATTCGAACTTCATTAACTGATTTCGGTTTTACAGTTGGTAATAATGGAGTATATATTGGAAAAGATAATGTTTCATTAGTTACAGATAATAATTGGCATCATTGGTTATTTACTTATGAAAAAACTATAACAATGGGAAAATTAAGTAGTTATAAAGATAATATATTAGTAAATTATGATAGTGAAACATTTACAGGAATAGGTACGTCTTATGGTAATTTAGATTTAAAGATAGGTGGAACGAATACAAATTCAACATTATATTTAAAGAATTTTCGAATTTATAATAAATTCTTAAGTGATTCTGAAAGATCACAATTATATTCTTTATATTTACGTGGAACATTATATAATCCTATTGATACTATAAATGTTGTTGATGGATATTACAATCCATATGGTTTTATGTGGTCAGGTAATACATCATTATCTCATGATAATGCTGGTATAGAAATATCAAGTGATTTTATTAATTTATTACAAAATGAATTACAATTTTCAATTGACTTTTGGAAAAAAAAAGAACAAAAACGTAGTTTAGTTGATATTGTTATGGAAGGGGAAACATGTAATATATTCAATATGAATATAAATAAAAATGATGTAAATATATATTTACAAAAGGATCAATTAAATTCGACAAAATATACATTAGAAACAACAGTTGATACAGATGTTTCAGAATGGTATAATTATATTTTTACTTGTGGACATTATGGAAATGTGTTAAAATTAGGATTTATGATAAAAGATACGGCAAATTCTGTAATCGGTGAAAGTAAAATAGAATATAATAATGTACCATCATTAAGGATTGGTGGATCAAAATATACAAAAATAAGGAATATAATAGATGCAAGTATAGATGATTTTAAAATATATAATATTGATACTTCAACATTTGTAGAAAATCCAATTATTAAATATGATTTTGATAATTTATCAAATATACATAATATTGGTACTTTAGATACTCAATTTAATTCTTTTATTATTGATACATGTAATAATTTCTATTTAGGAGATGGTTATGTTAATACATATTCGTTATCAAATAATTCTTTTGTTATTCCAGTAGAAGATACTGTTAAATTATTCCAATGGAAATGCGAGAATAATACTTCATATGAAGAAACATATTCTAATGAATTACCAGATCCAACAAGAATAATAGAAGATTTTACATTATATAATAGTCCATCATATTCAACGACATCAAAATATGGAACATATAGTATTGAATTTAATCCAACAGAACAATCGGAATACGCTACATTAAAAATTAAAACAAGTGATTTAGATGAATGGACCTTTATGTATTGGAGATATATTACAAATTTAGAACATAATGATGATAAAACAGGAGAAGTAACATTTAATAATAATGATCCACATGATGATGATACAAGTATATTAAGGATGCATAGAAATGGTAAAAATGATCATTTGGAATATTTATCAGGAATGAAAGATAGAAACAATTTACCAACACAAGTAACAGATATAGTATTTTCATTACCAGATGATACAATAGATAATTTTTATACAGATAATGATGGAACATGGGTAAATTGGTGTTTTGTACACAAAAATAATATAACAGAGATATATTTGAATAATGTATTTATAAATAGTTTTGAATCAATAGGAGAAGATATATTTAAAATATATGATTTAAATGTTATCTTTTTAGAATATTATGATCAAAATTCCAAAAAATATGGTTCTGGTAATATTGATGATATACGATTCATTAAAGAAGCTTTAAATGAAAGTGAAAGAACTAAAATGATTGATGATACTTTTGTAGCTTTACCTGTAGAAACTGTTGATATATATACAGTTAATACGGGTTATCTTTTATCTATTCATGATATTTTCGAGACATTATCAACAATTGAGTTATCAGTAATGTATTGGAAGAAAGATTTAGATGTATTTAATGATGCAACGGATATGATAGTATATGGAGATGAAGGTAATTTAATTAAGTTTATAACACCAAATAATGTTGGTGGAGTTGAATTAGAGGTATCAAATTCGACAGAAACAGTATCTTTAAAAACAGATGATGGAATTGTAGTAACAAATTCATGGAATTTATTTACATTTGTAATTAAATATAATACATTATCTACTACAATTGAAATCTTCGTGAATTCTGTATTAAGTGGAACAATAACAAAAACAAATTTCGTACCATTTGAAAATTTATCAGTATTAAATGCATATTTAGGTAATGATCCACGTACTTCTAATGATATTTCACCTTCGATTGTAGAAGATTTTCGTATTTATAATAAAGCATTAAAAGAATATGATATTTATCGTATTTATGCAGTTAATACAAGATCGAGTGCATTAAGTTCTTTAGATATATTAGTATGGTTAAGATTCCAAGATATATTAAGTTTAAGTAATTATGGAAATTTAACAGGATTATCTATTACGAATACAGATACAACACAAAATGTTATTAAATCAAGTTCTGGTACATATTATGAAGGAGAAAATTATTCTATTTACAAAAATAATAATAAAGCATTATATTGGAAAAATCCACGTGGAACAGAATATATACAAATAGATGATTGTTTATCAATAATAGAAAGATTTAATACAACAGGGAGAATGTCTATATCATTTAAAGAAAAAATAGAAGGAGATACGAAAAAGAAAGATTATATTGCATTACAAATGTATAATGGAGCAAATATATTAATGTCAATAAAAACACCAGATAAGGATAGAAAAGTAATATTAGAGTTTTATACTGGTTTATCATCAACACAATCACATAAATTAGAAATACAGATAGGAGATTATAAAAGTATATTTAATAATTTATGGAGATCATGGGTATTTACATTAAGGGTAAAAGGTAATTATATATATGCAAAAGTTTATAGAGATGGTGATATTATTGGTAAACAAACATTTAATCATGGAAGTCCATTTGCAATGACAGAAGTATCAACTGAATTAGTAATTGGTAAATTTTTAGGAAATACTTATATGGAAGATTTTAGAATATATGATCGTATTTTAAATTATACTGATATTCCTAAAAAACATGGACCTCAAATTATAACAAACGATTATTCTACTACTTTAACAAATGATACCAAAGTTATTAATTTAACATCTATTTTTAGTGGAACAAATTTATTGTATAAAATTGAAGAATCACCACACAATAATTCTTCTATTACACAAAAATATCTTACAGTTATTGGTGATTATCGTAATGAAAATTATGAAATTCTAATTAAAGCATATAATTCAGATGGTGAAATAATAGGAAAAGTAACAATAATAGAAGAAATACCTCCTGCACCGGAGTTAATACCGCCACCTGCAGATACAACAGTTGTTTTAACAACTTTAAATATTAATGATATTGGAGCAGAAGGATCACAAACATATGAAGATTTTATCAATGATTTTAAACAAGATATAGCAAATGCATTAGGAATTAGTGTTGATCAAATTGTTATTACAAATATTGAAGATGGTTCTATTGTAGTAAATTTTACATTAGAACCTACTGATGATGTTGCACAAACACCACCTGCAGAATTAATAACAAATCTTAAAACACAAGCAGAAACACCAGGATCAACATTATTAACGGAAAGTACTGTAGCAAATTCTACACCAACAGTTGATGTTAATCAAGATATTTTAGATATGGTTAGTGATCCATCAAAAGTATATATAACATTAAGAAAGAATTCGAGAAGTTTTAATTTAAAGAAATTAATTCAAGGATATAGGATAGAATATCAAGTTTTAGAAAATCCTATAGGTAATATTGAAATTGAAAATGGTATATTAACAGTTCACGGAAATTTAAGAGGTCAAACATATGATATTGAAATTAAAGGTTTAAATGTAGCAAGTCATGTATCATGGGTATTACAAGTAAGAGAACAATTACCTACACCACCTTCTGTATTAAATGATATAACATGTAATTTATTATATGATGATATAGAACTTCAATTAAATGATTATATATTAGGAGAAAATATAACAGATTATGATATTATTTCTGCAAATTATAATTCTAATATTACTATTAATAACTTAGGTTATTTTAAAATAGATGGTAGTACTTTTAGAGATGAAACACATGATATTGTAATAAGAGGAACAAATATTGCAGGAAATGCGGATTTAACAATAAGTGTAGTAGAATATCCTTCACCACCTGAAAAAATATTAGCAGATTTAGATGCAATTATAGCAGATAATTTAGAAATATACCAATTTAGTAATATTTTTGCAGGACCATATTTACAATATGAAATTATTCAAGATCCAAATTCTAATGTTGATATTTATCAAAATCAAAAATTAAGAATTCAAGGTGCAAATCGTGATAGTGCATACAGAGTTAAAGTTCGTGCTTTTAATCAAACAGATGAAGTATTTTGGTATGTAGACATATTTGAAAATCCACCAGCACCGATAGCTACATCAAATATAACCCAAATATTAAGAAACAATACAGTTGAATATGATTTAAATGATCGCTTTATTGGTTCATATATGTCATTTAAAGTTATTGATACAGGTTTAGTATTATCACAAGATATTGATGTTACTAAAACTTATGAGAAATATATAGTATATCCTACTATATCATATACATCAGAATCATGTAATTTAGATACAAATAATTTAGTTCATAATTATCTTTTTGATAATACATTAACAGATGAATTGGGTGGAAATCCGATGATAGCAATAGGTAATACAAGTTTTATAGATTTTTCACCAACAGAAAATAAGAAATCATTAAGAATTCATGGTTATATGTCTAGTGGTGGACACTGGTTAGGAATGAATAATGGATCATTTAATAATTATGTAGAAACTACTTTTGATTTAACACCCGAATTTACAATATATATAAAATTAAATATTTTTTTCAAAAATCAACATACATTAACTGCACCTTTAGAAAATGAACATTATTTTACATTAATTGATGGTAATTTAGATGAAACATTATATAATGTTAAAATTGATAAAGTAATATATCAAACAAATACAGTAAGTGGTTTATATTTAAATCCATTTGATAAAGTAATACATACTGATATTAATTGGCCTGGTTGTGGAAGAGGTTGGCAAACATTTATATATACATATAAGAATGGAGATAATTCATTCTATCTAAATGGTGAATTAAAAGATACACAAACTCATATAATAACGAATTTTAATAATTTAACTTTACGTTTAAATGATTCAAAAGATGGTCAAAGAGAATCATATATTGAAGTTGATAATGTTAGGATATATGATAAGGCATTAAATCAAGATGAAGTATATTCATTAACATATAATGATAATGGTGAATCACATTATATAATAGATAATGTAATTGGTAATTATGAATTTTCAGATACAAGTAATTTAGGAAAAGATACTTATAATAAAAATGATTTAGATTTATACAATAATATTATTTTATCAAATGATACTTTACCTAATGGTAAAAATACAATTATATTAGATAGAACATTAAGTCAATATATGAATATACCACCAATGATACCATGGGTAAGAGAATCATCCTTTTCATTCTTTATTAAATTCAAAGATTTAAATGTAGAAGAAACTATACTTTCTTTCTTTAGTAATACTCGTTTATTTAAATCTAATACAAATATTTTTAAATTTACAGCTGATACTTCAACTAATGGATATAGTGGTTCTGTTATAATTGAATTAAATAAATGGTATCATATAGCATTAGTAACTAGTAAATTTTATAATGCAACAAATTTTAATTATCAAAGAACATATATTTATATCAATAATGTATTAGACATTTCTGCAACACACTATGGTAGTGGTAATACATCAACCGGTTTGTGGAATACAAAGAATAATGAAATATATATAGGAAGAAATAATGAAGGTACACAATATTTATCTGCAGATATAGCAGATATTCGTGTTGATCAAACACAATATTTATTAGAAGATATTAAAAAATATTATGATAATGCACAATTAGAGGATCCAATTATTGGTGGTTTTATAGAAAGGTTTCTTTCATTAATAAAAACATATAATATTAATACAAGTATTGATTTTATATCAGATGATTATTCCAGTAAAAATACAACTTTAGCATTTAATATTAAATTTCCGGATACATCTAATGATTTAATAGCTGGAAAATATTTAATAAATGGTAGTGGTTTTATTGCATTTATCAAAGAATTAAATAGCAAAAAATTATTAGAAATAGCTACAGGTATAGGATCTTTATTAACATCATCAGGTGGTTATACATATCCTACAAGTGGTGTTGCACATTTTGATCTTAATATTGACGAATATTGTGATGGGAAAGATCATTATATGGTAATGGAAATGAAACCTGTATTTGGATCATTACGTGTATGGATAGATGGTGTTTTAAAAATTAATTCATCATGTGGTACATATACAGAAATGACTTTAACAAATGAATTATGGGTATATGGAAATGTTACTTTTGATAATTCATCATGGAGTTCAATGACAGGTGCATCTATTTATTATCCAATAAGACATTATGATACAAAGTTGGATGATCAAAATACAAGAAATGTATTAAGTTTTAAAGGTGGTGGAAGTGGTACATCTAATGATTATGATTTGTCAAATAGAGATATTTCTGTTTCATGTTGGCTTAAAATAAGCCAACATGAAACAGATGCAATCATATGGTCTAATTATGAACCAGCAGCCAAAAATGGTTTAACTTTAGAAATAAAGAATTATAATATAGAATTTAGAAATAGATCAAGTCTTGTTTATGCACGATATTTCTCAATTAATGGAAGTTCACATTTTGATTATGGTAATTGGCATTATTGGACAATTACAATTGAAATGATTAGTGGTACATTATATGCTAAATTATATAAAGATGGTATAGAAATCGCAAGTGGTTCTGATATTCCACCACATTCTTCTTATCATGGTCGTTTTCGTGTAGGTAACAATAGTGTAATGGATATTTCTGAATTATCAATTCATAGTAAAAAACTATCTGAAGCAGAAGTGTTAACAAACTATAATAATCCAATATTATTAACTGATCCTGATTTAGAAGCTTTTTATGATTTTGATTTTGATGGTACACCAATTACAAAAGATAAAATTGGTATAAATGATTTAGATACAAGTGGAAGAGCACATTTTATATTATTAGATGATCCTATATTATTGCAGAGATATAGTTTAAATACAAGTTTTTTAACATATCAACCTGCTATTCAAGTAAATGATCATGTTGATATTTATGATGGTCATCTTTTAAGAATTACTGGTGAATATCGTGATATTACTTATGATGTTATTACACAAGCTTCTAATGTTGGTGGAACTGCAGATTGGACTGTAACAGTGGTCGAATATCCATATCCTCCTACTTCTAATATTAATTTAAATGAAAATGCTAGAATCGAAATTTGTACTGATATTCCTTATTCTAATATTATTTATAAAGATGGATTTATCAAAGATATTCGAGAAGATTTATCTAAAGTATTAAAGTTAGATTTAGAACAAATATATAGAAAAGAAGATCCTGTTTACACTTTCCGTAATGATCTCCTATATTATGTTCCTTTAATTGAAGATTATATTGATTATATCAATGCTGACGAATTAGATTCAAGAACTTCTTTATCATTTAATTCATCCGATGATCCATTTTCTGAAGAAACTACAAGAGGATCTTTAGTTATTCCTGATGGTTTTAATTATGCTACAAGTAAGAAAGTTAATTTATCTTTAACAGATTTTACAGCAGAAATTTATATGTATCATACTACATCACCTGGAGATTCATTAGATAATTTATTATTATTATTAGGAGATGAAGATTATGGTTTTAGTAGATTATATTTCAAATTATCGAAAACAAATAATAATTTTGAAGTATCTATTCGTGGTATAGATGATCAAGAATATAAAATTACTATATCAGATTCCGAAGTACCATCTAATAAATGGTTACTTGTTTCTTTAACAAGAAATGGAACTGAAATGAAATTATATATTAATGGTGATCTTAAATCTACTATTACATGTAGCGATTCTCCTTTACCAGAATCTATGATGTTAACTATTGGAAATAAATCAGATAGTTCAACAATTAATAATACAATGGGTGATGCGATACTTAATACATTTAATGGTAGGTTAACCGAATTAAGAATATGGAATAAAGTATTAACAAATTTGGAGATATATGAATATAAGGATTTACGAATTAAATCTCATATTACTGATGGTTTTGAGAAAATTAGTGGTATTAGTTTAAATAACTTAATCACATATTATAATTTCAATAAAGATATCAATGATTTAACTGCAAATAATAATAATGCGACTATCTTACTTAATACTAATAATTATATTGATTCTACTATATATAAAATTGGAACAGGTAGTTTGAAATTATATGGTAGTAATATTGATCAAAATAGTTTAAAGATACCTTCATTAACAGTAGAGGAAGATTTATCAATTAGTTTTTGGTTAAATCTGGATAAATCAACTACACCTCTTAATAAATGGAATAAGATACTTTCATTTAATGATAATAACAAATATCTATCAATAGAAAGACATTTTACTGAAGATAAATTAAGCTTCCAATTATATAATACTAATTATAATATTGAAATACCTGATGTTACTATTAATGATAATACTTGGTATCATATTGTATGGACTATAAATAATGGAGGAACATGGAAAATATATATTGATGATACTTTAGTACTAAATAAAGTTGTTGAAAGTGTAACTGGAATTACATATTCCGAAAATTATCTTAATAAAGATATACCTATATCTGGTTTTATAGATGATTTTAGAATCTATGATATTGAGATATCTTCGAATACAGTTAATAAGATATATAGTGAAACAGAAACAACATACGATCTTAATTTAGTTACGATTGTTCCACATGAAATTATATGTTTCTATGATTTTGAATTAAGTAATCTTACTGATAAATTTGGTATTAATGATGCAGTTTTATATGGAGATGAAGGTTATAATGATGGTTCCTTAGTATTTAATGGAACTGATACATATATTGAATTACCAAATATTAAATATGGTTCATATGATGCTTTAAGTATTTCTTGTAAAGTTACATTTACAAAGAATAGTGATGATTTATATGTATTTTATTCTGGTAATGGTGAAGGCTCTGATCATTTCGGAATTAAATGGAATGATATTACCGATACTATTACATTTACAGTTAAAAATGCTTCTGATACTGATGAAGAAGCTATTACTGGTTATGATATATTAGATATTGAAGTTCATATAGCATGGATATTAATAAATAAAGGATTAAACTCAACATGGAAGATTTATATTGATAATGTATTAGAAACTTATGAAAATGGACATCGATTTCCTAGTAATACTACTTTTACTAATAGATATTTAGGTAAATCTGATTATTCAGGTAGCATATTATTAGAAGGAAAAATAAATGATTTCCGTATTTATAATAGAGAATTACAAACATTTGAAGTAGACAAAATATATAGAAAAGATGAAGGTTTTACGGAAGGTAGTGGAGGAACAACTGGTCCTTATTTAATTGATAATGCATTAGCATATTTTGAGTTTGATAATAATTTAACTGATAAATCTGCTAATAATGATGCAGTTGATGGTGGTAATGCTGCATTTTCTGATACAGTTAAGAAATTTGGTACACATTCATTAAATTGTTTATCAACAAATGATGATGCATATGTGAATATACCTAATATAAATTATGGAGAGACAAATGGAGTTACTATATCTTTATGGATTTATATTGAAAGTGCAGGTGAAACTAATAAAATTTATAGATTCTTTAGTTCAGGTTATAATGGTGCAGCGAATGATAGATGTATTGTTCTCAATACTTATAATGAAAAATTCTATATTTTAATAACACAAGGTGCAAATACATTACGTTCTGATTTATATGATGCAAATACTTTAGATTATACATTTTCATTACAAACATGGACACATGTTCTGTTAACTATTGAAAAATCTACATTAGATTCTGGTAGTAATTATTTTGGTATTTGTAAAGTTTATGTTGATAATGTATATCAAAATACAGAAGCAACAGAATTTAGATTTCCTGTAAATGAAACAGTTCCTTATACAATATTAGGAAGAGGTTTATTTGTAAACGATGATAATCCAGGAACATTTAAGAAGTTTGATGGTTATATAGATGATTTTAGAGTATATGATAAAGTATTATCAGTCGCAGAAATAGATGATGTTTATACTAATGTACAACCTACTTCTGGAGGTGGTGAACCTTATGTTATTCCTGATCATTCTACTGGTTATACTCAAATTAGTGATTATAATGCTCAAGCTGTTAAAATGTATGATATGCCTGTGAGTAATGAAGTTTATAAAGCATTCTTTATTGATGATTATAAATTGATCTATGTTAGAATTCCTGGTGATAGTACTTATCGATATCATTTAGTTGAATATACTTCTTCTGCTTTCACTTCTAATACTGAAGTTGCTAATGAAACTTTTCAACCAAGAAATATGTTTAAAATACCTTATGAATTTGCGATGTTATGTTCTTGCGGTACAATAATAAAGAAATTTGATCTAACTACTTATCAGTTTACTGATATATATGATTTTACATCTGGTGATGTAAGATGGCTTATTACTAATTCTGATGGTACTATTTGTTATACAGTATGGTATGATGGCGGAAGTATAAACTATTTGAAGAAATTTGATATATCAGATCCTTCTGGTACAATGTCAGATCAATCACATTCTGCAGGTTTTTCTACAAATATTTTGAGTATAGATATTACATCCGATGATGCTTATTTAATAACTACTGATTATAGTAGTACAAAAGTAGCTAAAATACAAATATCTGACGGTACGACTACAACAATTGGTACATTTGGTAATCCAAATTATGGAATAATAACAAAGGATGATCAATTTGTATATTGTACAAATAATCAAACAGGATTAGAAGGATTATATAAACTTGCATTAGATGGTTCAACACCAACTGATAAAGTTGACGGATTAGACGGTGCATGGAATTCAATAGCAATATCACCATCAGGAGCAAGAATGGCAATAGTGCAACCGCGAGGAAGTGATCCTCAAATATTTATGTATGATTTAGAAGTATCCGGAACAGATTTACATGATGCAACTTTAGAAGGAACGAGCGGAGGCGGAGGCGGAGGTGGTAATACTGTTAATGAAGGGCCTACAGATAGTTTACTCGCTTGGTACAAATTTGATAC
>CERI01045154.1_pt1 | contig 15859 bp, 13 predicted proteins | sample 350261 | NCBI WGS metagenome assembly CERI01 (sample SAMEA2620979, study PRJEB7988) | marine metagenome | isolation source: saline water (ENVO:00002010), including
ATAAAGAAAAACTATCTATAAAGTCGGCGTTTTAAATTTCCAAAGATCTAAAAATTTGAAAAGATTTATGTCATCCATTTTGTCCTCTGTTTTTGAATGATAAAAATTAAATTAAAATATATAAAATATATTGACATGTATTATGATGTTAATATATTAAGTATATAGAATGATTATAAAAAAAATAATTTTTATTTTACGTTTTTTTACGTTTTTTTTACGTTTTTTATTTTAAAAAATATAAATAGTTATTATAATAATATTATATGAATATTGAAAAAAAATCAAAAGCAAAATTCATATGTGAACATTGTAATTTTTTTTCTAATAATAAAACTGATTATGATAGACATATTTTAACATTAAAACACAAAAATATATCAAACTTATATAATAATAAATTTTTATGCGATTGTGGTGCGAGATATAAATATAGACAAGGTTTATGGAAACATCAACAAAAATGTGAAAATTTAAAATTTAAAAATAATGAAGATAATTTACAAGATATTATAAAAAATAAAAATAGTCAAATAAATCAATTAATGGAATTAGTTAATAATAAATGTAATAATATTACAAATAATACAATAAATCAAACAAATAATATTAATGTATTTTTAAATACACGTTGTCCAGATGCTTTAAATTTAAGTGAATTTATTGAACTTATTCAAAAAAATATAACTCAATATTTACCAACATCAGATTTATTATTAGAAAAAAATTTAGAAGATAATATTACTATTGTAATAAATAAAAATTATAAAATTATAGATACAGATAAAAAACCTTATTATTTAATGGATAATAAGAGAAATAAATTGATTGTTAAAGATAATAATGAATGGATAAATATGAGTCCAGAAGATGAAAAATTACAAGAAGAAATTACAAAATGCGAGAGATCAATTAGTAAAGAAATTCAAAATAATTTTCAAAAAAATCATCCAAATTTTTTAAATAATGAATTAGAACAAGAAAAATTTATTGAAGTATTAAATCATAGTACATCACAAATTGGTAATTTAGAACGAAAAAAAATAATAAAAGCTATGTGTAAAGAAGGTATAAATACAAAAGAAATAAAGGATAAATAATAATTGAAATAGTATAATTATTATAAATTTTATTTAATATTTTCAGTAACTTTTTCAGCAACTTTTTCAGCAACTTTTTCAATAACTTTTTTATTTTTGGGCATTGCACATAATACAACTATTATAAATGCTATTAATATTAATGCAATATTTTCAATTATTACTGTTTTACCTCTAAAATTAACATCAGGTACATTACCAATAGCAGCATTATCTGAACTAATAATATTATTTAATCTATTTTCAGCAATAACTCTCATATTATCAAGATTTTGAATTTCATCATTTAATTTTTGAATTTTATTATATATTTCTATATTTTCATTATTTATTTTTTTATCTAAATAGTCATATTCTTGATTTAGTAATAAATATGAATTTGAATTTGTAGTATTAAATAATGTAGAAATATTGTTGTTGTTATAAGGTTTAAATTCTTTACTTGCCTTAATTGTAAATTCATTCATCATTTTATTAAAATCTTCATTTATTTTTTCAAGTATATCACTATACATATCATCTGATTTATTTACTATATTTGTAACTTGAATATCATTAAAAAAAGTGAGTGCATTATTATTAACAAAAACAGCAACAGAATTATTTTCTTTAGTTCCAAAGTTTTCAGGACATCCATCAAAAATTAATCCTTCTTTAATTGATCCATAAACTTGATCCAAATTAGTTTCATTAGGATCAGATAATAAACATGTTCCTTCGTTGGGATATTTTCCAGTAATTCCAAAAACCATAGATTTGTTATTAAGAGCTTCATTAGCACATTCTTCTATTGAATAATTTTTTCCAGTAACTTTTGTCATATTAGTTGGAAAAATAGTATTACTATTATCAATAAAACATCCGAAAGATTTATAATCAGATGACATTTAATATATTTATAGATAAATTTATTTATATATTAAATATATTTAAAGACAAATTCTATAAAATAAAGATTTTATAGCAGTTTTACTATCTCTTTCAATTTTACAAATCTGTCCTGGACGTATTCCAATTACTAATGATACAGGACTAAATCTTGAAATATCTGGTAAACATTTATTAATATCTTTTAAATTAATATTATATTTTTTAATAAAATCTTCGATCTCTTTTTCGTCTTTTAAAATTGAATGTGGTGGTACTAATGAATGTTTTAAAATATTAAATTGCAGTCTTTTTAAAGATATAATTCGAATAAATATTTTGTCATTTTCCCAAATATCAACTAAATATCTTAATATTGTTTCATTTGGTTCTTCTTTACTTACTATAATAATATCATCATTAATATTTAAAATGTTTTCTAAGTAAAATAAATCTTCAATATAATCTTGAATATTGTTAGGTCTTAATGTCTTTCCTAAATGATATTTTATATAATTTTTTTGATTTGTCTTAGAGTTTTCTACTATCATATCTAATTGTTTAGCTTGAATCATACTATTAGTTTCATGAAGATTAAAATCTTTATAATCATTAATATTATAATCTTGTTGTTCTAATATTTCTAATAAAACTTTTCTAGATTTAAAAATCATTTCAGTAAAGGTATTTTGAGGCATTTATTATATTAGTAATTGTGATTATTTTAATTCAATTTTATTGATTAATTGAAATAGTTTTTTTAGATTTATCATCTTCATCCTTTAAAGTTTCAAGTTCTTCAACTTTTAAAGTTTGTGGAATATCACCTTCTGATATTTTCTTTAATATATCTTTTTCTAATGTATCTTTTTCTTTTAATTTTAAAATAGTTTTTAATTCTTTTTGTTGTTCTTTATCTAAGGCTAAGTCATTATATATACTTTCTTGTTTTTCTAATTCATCACTCTCTAATTTATCTCTCTCTAATCTATCTTTTTCTAATCTATCTATTTCTAAGTCATCATCTTCTATATTATTTTGTGTTAAAACTTGGATTCCTTTATTTATTGTTTTATCTAAAGATTCAATTGCATCTTTTATTGGTTTTATTGTAATTTGTTCTGGTTGTATATCTAAAATAGGTTTTTCTTCTAATTGTGGTTCATCATCTAATGGCGGATTAATATCTTCTATAATATCTTGTAACTCTTTTTTAGAATCAGTATATGTTTCAGTTTTTTTTTCTTCTGGAACAGGAGTAATATTTCGTTGTGGTAAAAATGTTTTTTCTTTTTTATCATCAATATTAGGAGTTTTAATATTTTGTGTTTCTTTTGTTAATGATAAATTTAAAGTTCTTGAAAAAGCCATATTTTCTATTTGATTAATATTTTGATCAGTTATTATTCTTAAACTAATATTCATTGTTCCTAATTCCTGCATTAATAGTTTAAATGAATATGGAACATTTACAATACTAAAACTTCTTCCATATCTTGTAATATCTATTATATTAATATTATCTTCTAATAATCCTGTAAATTGAATAGGACCATCTGCTAATGGACTCATAAATAAATTTTTACTTTCATTATAAATAGCAATAGTTCCTGTTGTATTACAAATTGCCATATAATAATTATCACCACGAGTTAATAATGAATCATATAAAAATTTAGCCATTCCATGCGCAACAATTACATCACGTTCCATCTCTCCAATTCTTAATCCACCTTCATTTGCTCTACCTTGAACTGTTTGTCTAGTTAATACAGTACGAGGTCCTTTTGCTCTTGCATTAATTTTATCTTTTACCATATGTTTTAATCTCATATAATAAGTAGGACCAATAAATATTTCAGCTTCTAATTGTTCACCGGTTTGTCCATTATATAATAATTCATTTCCAGTTGAACTATATCCAACTTCTGATAATAATCTTCCAAATAATTTATTTTTTGGTCCTTTATTAGCAAATGCAGTTGCATCACCAAATGCACCATATTCTGCACAAGCTTTACCAGCTAAACATTCAATTAATTGACTAATAGTCATTCTACTTGGTAATGCATGCGGATTAATAATAATATCAGGACGAATGCCTTGACTAGTAAAAGGCATATCTTGTTCTGGAATAATTAAACCGATAGTTCCTTTTTGTCCACATCTACTACAAAATTTATCACCTATTGCAGGGATTCTCTCTTCTCTAATTCGAACTTTTGCAATTCTGAAACCCTCTTCGCTTTGAGTAATAAAACTTTTATCAACAAAACCAATTTGTCCTTTTTTAGGAGATACAGAGTCATCGATATATGTATTAGGATCGGTAAGATTAGAAGATATTTTTCCGATAATAACAGTTTTATCATTAGCAGGCATATTTTCTTTAATTAGTCCATATTCATCTAGATTCGCATAATCATAACCGGGTTTTAGACCAATAACATTATTTTCTTCAATATTAGCAAATTTAGAATCGACGGTAGAATTACCCACTTTTGAACTTTCTTCTCTACTTTCATATGAATTAAAATATGTAGTTCTAAAAATACCTCTATCAATTGCTCCCTGATTAAAAAGAATTGAATCTTCAACATTATAACTACCATAAATTCCAATAGCAACAATTGCATTTACACCATATGGGTGTTGTTCATTATTAATATATTTTAAATATCGACTTTTAATTAATGGTATTTGTCCACTATTTAATATAAGCCCAGATTTATCAATTCGATTTTGAAAATTAGTATGATAAATACTAACCGCTTGTTTACTTTGACCACAAGAGAAGAGATCTCTTGGTAATTGACTATTTTCAGGATAAGCAATAAGATTACCCATAACTCCAAATATTAATGATGGATGTATTTCTAGATGTGTATATTGTAGTTTATCAATATTTTCTTCTTCTATACAAATTAAAGAACCTTCTTCTTCTGAAGTATCTAAATATTCAATAATTCCTTGTGATTTTATTAAAGAATCAACTTCTACAACTCCATAAAGTTCTTCAATATTTTGATAAACATTACAATTATTTATATCATATTTTTTTTTATTAAAACCAGTAATTAGTTCTTTCCAATCAAATTTATGATCTAATAATTTATTTAAAATAATATCACTTTTTCTATAACTAGTAATTCCATCTTCTACATAAAATAATGGTCTAGTTAATCTACCAGAATCAGTATAAATATAAATAGAATTAGATTCTTTTTCCCATAAAATACTAGTATAAACAGGAATTAAAGCTAATCTTCTATAATTTTTAAGCTTTTCTAACATTTTAATTGGAAATTCGATAATACCAACCCAATCTCCATTAACAAATACTTTTGTATTTTGTGATATAAAATAAACTGATGATTGTGATAATAATTTAAGATTTAAATTACTTTTAAGAAATTCAATAAGAGGAAATTTAGAACATTGACTAGTAATATATGTCGACATAGCAAGATGTTTATGAAGACCAATATTTCCTCCATCAGGAGTATCAACAGGGTCAATTAATCCCCATTGAGATGAATGAAGAAGGCGTGGTCCAATAATTTTAGTAGATGCATCTAAAGGAAGATTAATTTTTCTTAAATGTGATATATATGAATTAAAAGAGAGACGATTTAAATCTTGAACAACGCCACTTTTTTTAGTATGAGCTTCTGCTCCCCAATTACCTTTAAATGCTTTTTTAAAGCCTGTTTCTACAATTCTATCTTTAAAAATATCTTTATAATTATTATCAATAAGAGCAGTAAAATTTCTTTGATATATTCCTTGTTTATAATAGTATTCTTTATCAATTGTTTGAAATATATTTCTTTGTTGTAAAGTATAATATTCTTTAAATAAATTATAAAGTAAATCGCCGGCTACATCTACTCTTTTAAATCTAAAACTATCACGATCAGTAGGTTTATTTTCTTTTGTAAATACTTTTAATAATTCTTTAACCATATGACCAATATAAAAGGCTTTATCATTAAAATTATTATCTCCAATATGGGGTAAAAAATAATTCATTAAAATTTCTAAAACATGAAAAATTGTTTTACCTTTTGTAAATGTAGATATGTATTTAATAGCAGTTGCTTGAGTAAATATTCTTCCTGCATCATGAATAGATGGAATAAATAATTCAATATAAGTTTTATATTTTTCTGTATCTAATAAACAATATTCTATAATTTTTTTATCAGATTCAATACCTAGTGCTCGCATTAATATAAATAAAGGTATAGCTTTTCTAACATTAGGAATATTTACTACAATTTGATTATTTGTTAATTTATCATTTGGTTTAACAATTCTAATAGAGACAGTTCTTACAGGTTTTGATGCATCTTCACTAACAGATCTAACTTCGCATGATGTACTATAAATTTCATTATAATTATCTTTAATATAAATCATATTATCAGCAAATTTTTCTTGTGATATGATAGCTTTTTCTTTTCCATCAATAATAAAATAACCTCCTAAGTCATTTTTACATTCTCCCATATTAAATTTAACTTCGGGAGAGAGAGTATTTAATATACATAAATCTGAATTTAACATAATAGGAAATCTTCCAAGATAAATTTTTTCTAAAGTAGAACTAGTTTCATTAGTAATTCCATCTTCAGTAATAATATAGTCAATTATTACATCAAAATGTATAGTTACAGCATAAGTCATATTTCTTAATCTTGCAATATTTGGATACATAAAATGTTCTTTGTCATCATCATAAATGATAGGTTTTCCAAAATAAATATTTTTTCCTTCTCTCCCACCAAGATAAATATTAGCTCTATAATCATAATTTTTAGTTTCAGGATTTTGTTGTTTTAATATTTTAATAGGATTTTTTTCTTTAAAAATTCGATTGATGCCATTGTTAAAAAAATCATTATATGAATTTAATTGATGTTGAATTAATACACTTTTATTATCTTTAAAATATGTATCAATTATTTCCCATGGTATTTCTGAAATCATTATATTATACACTTTGAAATATTTTTTAAGTATATAATATTATTATCATTTATTATTATCATTTATTATTATCATTTATTATTCACTATAAATTTAGTATAATATATTACTTTGATGTAATTTATTTTTGTCATGTTTTCTTGGATTACCATTAAAAATAATTAATCCAATTAATATAAAAGCTAATAAAAATGGAAACAATAAAAGAAACCATGATAATGTAGTATGACCATTTTTACATAATAGATTTAAAATAAAAGTCCAGAAAATAATATAAACTGCTTTAAAAAATATTATTACCCATGTATTATCAACATCGCATTCATAATCTCCTATGCAAAATATATCTCTATTTCCTAAATTTTGTACAGTTAAAAATAATAAAATTGTTATAGATAAATAAAAGTATATTTGAGCAGGAGTACAACATTTTCTAATACTTTTTAAGTTCATTTTTATGTATTAAGAAAAGAAAATATAATTATAATAATTAAATTTTCTTTATAAGTCATTTTACTTAATTATTATTAAGTATAGATGCAGCACGAACTCCAGCAGTTTCATTTAATGCATTTAAATCCGGAATATCAATTGTTGGTCGTTCTTCATGTATTAATTCAGGTTGATCTGTTGGAAATATACTTGGTTTACTTGGAAGACCTTTCCAATTATTACCTATTTTACCAAAATTTTGTTCTAAATTCCACCAAGAATTTACTAAACCTTGTGGTAAATATGGAAAATTTCCGCCACCTCTGCTTCTATATCTTTTTGATTTATGTGACTTACATGATCTATAGTGTTTTTTATTTTTACGCATTAGTTTTTTTTTATGTCTTTTATGAGTTTTTACTTTATGATGAGGTTTTTTTTTATGTGTTTTTGTGCGCTTTCTAAAGTATTTTTTAGTTTTATTCATATATATTATTTTAAGATAATATAATATTCTTGTATTTTAAATAATTATATAAGTAAAATATAAAATACTTCATGATAAATATATTGGTAAACTAATCTATTAGTAGAATTGCAAATAATTAAATACCTAGATATAGATATATTGTTAAAAAAACATCATGGAAGATATATTGCTAAAAAGGATAAAAGGATAAAAAAGATAAAAAGGATAAAACACACAAAGGTAACTTCTCTTATTGAATAAAAAAAATTTATAATTTCTTAGAAGTATATTAATGTGTTTATATTTCTTTACCAATTCATATATTGTCCAGTTGCAATATCTCCACCAAGATCAGGATTTGATGACCGATTATAAGATAATGTACAAGGAACAACTGATGCTGTCATTGGAAATTCAATTGGTGCTGTATTAACTACTCGTACTACATTTCCAGATCCAGGAGTTTCTAAAATACAAAAGAATGGTCGATCACATCCATCTTCTGTATAAAGTTCGATTACTTGTTTATTATTATTTGGTCCTTGAAGTAATTCAATTCTAGCATTTAATGGACGTCCATCGGTTTTTAAAAATACTTCTACACTATCAACAAATGGATTAAAAGGATATGTTCTAAGAGCACCACCTTGAATTGTATTTCCACTTGATAAAGTATTAGAACATGGTGATTCAATATTTTCAGAAATTACATGAGTTGTAATTGGAAATTCAAGTTGTCCAATATTTTTAATTGCAATTGTATTTGGTCCTCGTGGTGTTTCTAAAATAGCAGTAAATGGACGAAGTTGAGCATTTTCAATATATACTCGCATTTTGTATGGTGTATTATCTGGTCCATGCCATAGTTCAATATCACTATCAATTGGTCGCCCTTCGCTAGATAGAACAATTTGAACTTGTTCAACTAGAGGCGATTTATATGACCAGGTTTTTAAAGAACCACCTTGAAGTAATGTAGGTAAATTTGGAGAATATGTGTATTTCTTTTCATAATTATTAATATTTTGATTTTTGTTACTATTAATAGTATTTTTTAAGTATTCTTGAGAAGACATAGTCGGGTTATTAAAATTATTAAAATTATTAAAATTATTATAATTTTTTTGTAAAATAAAACTATTAACACTGACCAATAAAGAGAGAATAATGTTAGTTGGGTTTTGCATTAGCATCTGCATTATATCTATAATTAAATAGAATATCTATAAATCAATTTTTTTAATAATTATAAATTATTAAAAAAAATATTATTGATGATTATTAAAAATATTTAATATATAAATAAAATATTAATTAATATCTACATGAGTTAATATATGACGACGACAACAATATTTATCTAATTTTAATGTATCCATAACTTCACCTTCAATAGTTTTTTCGGTATTATCTTTTGTTAAATATACTACTTTTTCAATATTCATATCATGAGGAAGTTTTCTTCGTCTAACTTCGGTTTGATACCAGCGGTATTTGTTAGCAAGAACTTCACCACAAGTAAAACATTTTATAGGAATGATCATATTATAAATAGTTATAATTAATTTATTAAATCAATTTTAATAAATAAATAAATTAAATAAATTAAATAAATTAAATATTAGCATCAAATGAAACTTTTTTTGTTATATTTTGATTCTTTTTTTTTTCAAAATTCAAATTAAATATAGATGCTATTATAAATATAGCTAATAAGATTACAACTACTAAAGTAATTAATGGAAAATATTTATTAAAGAATTCTATTCCATTCATATATAATTTATATATATAATTTATATATAATTTATAAATATAAATTATGATTATTATATTTCAATAATTATATATCCATTTGTAGTCTTTGCAATTTTATGTTCTTTATTATCTTTATGAATTTTATTATGACATATTTCACATATATTTATTAAATTTGCATTATGATTTAATCTAAATTCATTACTAATATATCCATTTACTGAATTTTTTTGATGTTGTAAATGATGGATTTCAGTTCCTTTATTAATATTACATATTTCACAAATATTTTTAATTTTTTGTTTATTATATTTGGTTTCTTTTTGATCTAAAATAGAAATTTTATTAGAATATTTATTTCTAAGTTCGTGTGCTCGTTCTAAGAAATCTGTAGGTAAATCTAATGATTTACATACTTCTAGTCCATACATATTATTACCAGGTCCTAAGCGTAGTTTTCGGTCGTATACTAAACATTTATTTTTATAATCAAACATAACAGACATATGATATAATTTTAAATTTTCTAAATCTTTAATTTCAGAATAATTAATAATTTCATGAAAATGAGTAGCAAAGATAAAACTAGATTCATATTTATGTAATTTTTCTAAACCAACCGTAAATATACTTAAGGCTGATGAACTTTCTGTTCCAGAACATAATTCATCGCCCAAAATAAGACTATTTTTTTCAGCATATTTTAATATTGTTCTAAGTTCAGACATTTCTACTGCAAATGTAGAGAGACCTTTAAAAATATTATCATTACCTAAAATTCTAGTAAATAAATAATTATATGGTTGATATCTAAATTTACTACATGGTACAAATAATCCTGCTTGAGCCATAATAATAGATATCCCAATCGATTTAATAAAACTAGTTTTACCGACAGCATTAGTACCATATAATAAAATTCCTTTTTGTGTTATTCCTAAGTCAAAGTCATTAGTAATATATAATTCTTTAGTATTAAGTTGTTCAATTAAACAATGACGAATTTTTTCTACTTCTACAAATGATGCTTCACTTTTAATAATTTCAGGCTTACAATAATTATATTTAGTAGCTAAATATGCTTTACATTGTAAAATATCGCATTCTGTAGATAATAATATTAAATTATTTATAAATAAAAATTCATCTGTATTTTTATTATTTATTAATAATTTTCTAAAATCAATAATTATATCTTTATAGATAGAAGCAATATCATTTAACAATAAATCTTTTGCGTTTTGTATAGTACTTGCTAATTTATTAATCTGACTACTAATAATAATTGAATTTGATTTACTAGTATGAGATTGAAAATTAATAGAATCTAAAGTTAAAATAAATGTTTCTTCACTATTACTATATTTAGAAGTATAATTAATTTGAATATCAGACTTATTTAATTTTGCAAAATAACTTTTAAGCAATGCAATTCTTCTGTTTGTACCAATTAAAAGTGCATTCATTTTAGGCGTTTCATGAATTTTAATATATTCTGTAGAATTAGACTTATTTACAGATTTTTTTTCAAATTCTTTAATTATATCAGAGAAATATGAACGTATAGCTTCAAATTGCTCTCTAGAATCTAAACAATTTTTAATTTTATTATCTAAATTGGTATTAATAGATTTATGAATAAAACAAATATTATCTATAGTTAAAGAATTTAATCTCTCTGGAGAGATATCATCTATATTGTTCATCTTAGTTAAAATAAAATGTTTTTTAATAAAATCTTCATATATTTTGCATTGTTTTTCAAAATCATTCGAAATTTTTTTATTAAAATAAGTTAATAAATATTTATCTTTTTTAATTTCTTTATATAAAGTTTTTAATTCTAAAATATTATTATATAAAATAGTTATATCTTTGGGGGAGAATTTTTTCATTATAATTTTTCTTTTAAATTTTTCAATATCTCTAATATTAGTTAATAAACTTCTGAAAATTTCCCATTTATTATTTTTTATAATATATTCAGTAATATTATATGATTCATTAAGTAAATCTACATTTGTAATTGGATTAAGTAAAGTTTGATTAAATTCTCTTTTTCCCATAGTAGTAATACAATTATTTAAAAAATCTTTAACAGATGAAAGTTTTCCAGCAAAATTTTTATCAGAAATTATATTTAATTGTTTGAGAGAATGATTTGCTAATACTAGTTTATCTTTATACTCTTCTCGTTTAGGTATATCAATTTTTTCAACTAAATAAGGATTGTGTTTTTCTACAAAATTTAATAAAAAACAAAGACTTTGACATGCAATACATGAATAAAAATAATCATCAAAATTAAATTTATCGTTTTTATAAATTTTATCTAGGATTGCAAATTGATATTTTTGTTGTTCGCATTTTTTAGCTTCTAAATATAAATTATTATTAGAATCCGTATCATTAATAAAAATTTTATGAATTTGAATAGAATTTAAATTAATAAAAGAAATAATACTATCTATAGTATTACTATCAAGATTTGATATAATAATACTCTCTCTTGGATTATAAACACTTAAAAATTTTTCAAGATAATCATACGTTCCTGGAGTTTCTTGATACTCAGTTGAAAATTCAAAAATACTTGTTTTTCCTGTGAATATATCTATATTGGAAATTCCAATTGTAATTTGTTCTGGTAATATTTGATTTTTTTTAGAATAATGTATCCAAATACAAGTAATATTATTAGAAATTTCTTGTGAATCATGAGAGAAATATGTTCCCGGTGAATAAATACAAGATAAACTTCTAGTAGTATTTTTTGATTGACAATCTTGCGTATATACTGCAACGGTAAATCCATGTTCTTGTAGTTTTTTTATATATTTTTCAATTTGTGGAAGTCCAAATCCAGCCATAACTACATTACAATTTCCTACACATATGTTTTTTTTACTAATAGTCATATCATTAATTTCTGCAAATTCTTTAATTTGACTTCCTTTATATGAACCATCTTTTTCAAGGAGTGCATAACATTCAAAAAATGACCCTACTTGCATTAATACTAAAGATTTTGGTCCATAATTATTAATTAATTCTTGTGTTAATTTTAAATAGTCCTGAATTATGGTCATAAACTTATATAGATATATAAAATTATATTTAAATCAATATAAAAGATAATTTTATATTTAACCAATACATATAATAATAATAATTATAATAATAATAATTATAATAATAATAATTATAACAATAATATATAAAATGGCATCTTTTAATAATAAAAAATTTATTATTGAATTATTTCAAGAATTATACAATAAACTTGGAGTACAAGGTCTTTGTGCTTTAAAAGGATCATTTGTTTTAGAAGATGAAAATGATGAATTTTTTAATTATTTAGTTAATAGTAAAGATAAAAAAAGTAATTTTGGAAGTTTAATACAAATTCCACGGGGAATGCGTTCTCATTTAAAATTTTTTAAAAATAGTGATAAAAAAATTCTTTATGAAATTAGTTTATTACGTGAACCAATCGAATTTAATTGTAATAATAATAATCCAAAATTTTGTTATAAAATGGTTTGCAAAAATATTAAATTTTATAAATTCAATATAGGTATAAAAAATTATGTATTTTTAAAATTTGAAACAGAACCAACAGTTTCTTTCCGACATGCTATAAATGCTATTAATACATATGTTATACCACAACCGCGAACTATAACATTAAAGGACTGTAGAACAAATGAGATAGTAGATAGTGAAGAATATGATAAATCTTTTATTGATAAGATATTTTTTAATCATGCAGAGAATAAACCATTTGAAGAGAAAAAGCAAATAATTGTTTCTCAAGTAGTTAATATGAATTTTGAAGAATATAAAAAAAATAAAGAAAAATATACTGATTGTCAAAGTAAAGAATGTAAATTAGGAAATGAAATTTTTATTCCTTTTTCTTATATTCAAGATTTTAAAATGTCAGAACCAAAATTAATCTCCAAATCAAGATCTAGACCAAGATCTAGACCAAGATCTATGACTAGACCAAGGTCAAGATCTAGACCAAGATCTATGACTAGACCAAGATCTATGACTAGACCAAGATTTATGACTAGACCAAGGTCAAAATCTAGACCAAGGTCAAAATCTAGACCAAGATCTATGACTAGACCAAGGTCAAAATCTAGACCAAGATTTATGACTAAACCAAGATCTATGACTAGACCAAGATTTATGACTAGACCAAGGTCAAAATCTAGACCAAGATCAGTATCCAGAGTAATATCAGTAACCAAACCAATAACTATATTAAATACTACTCGCAAAAAATTACCAATACAGATTTAATTTATTGATTAGTATGATATTATATAAGAGAATTATTTCCTCCATATACTGATCGTATTCCTGAACCTCCACTTTTAAAATGATTTTCTAATGCACCCTTTTTTGCAGGTGCAACAGTACCACCAGATCGAGCTTTTCTTAAAGCTTGATTAGTTATATTAAGATGAGTTTTATTATTAGATTTAAAAGAGAATGATTGTTGGTCTTTATTTGTTGATCCAGAACCAATTGCTTTATTTTTAAGACGCTGAATATATTGGTCGTGAGATACAACTTGATTTTGTTTACCGTTAATGCTATTATATGAGGTATGTTTTCCATGTCTGCTTCTCATAGATGTTTGAATATTAGAATTAGACCAATTTTTATTAGAAATAGTGTTATTACAATTAGGAGTATTACTATCTACTCTTATAGATGTTAAATTTGGACCGTTGATAATAGATGAACATGTTGGTGCATTTAAAAAGATTTTTCTACCTTGAGAGAATTCATTACTTCCATTTTCATATCTAAATTTTTGAGGCATACCCATTATAGAATTGGTAATACCAGTATTAATGTGATTTTGTTTTAAAGGAAATGATGCTAAACCATTAAATTTGGCTGGATAAGAAGTCATTATATATTTATAAAATATAATTAATAATTTATATTTTATAATAGATAAATAAAAAATTTACATACGAACTCTTGCTAATGCACTTGCTTGTATCTGTCCAGATTTAAGATCACCACCAAAACTCTTGTCATTATAAGTAGCATTTTGAGCTCTTAATTTTTTATATTTAATAAAATCAGACGAATCATATACATATCTTGGATTTCCTACAAATGTAGCACCTCCTTCACGAATTCCATCTCCAGTAGTAGGACTAGTCATAAGTCTACGACCAATACTTCCAATTTGATTACTAATTGTACCATAACGAGGGTTAGCACCTTGACCTCCTCCAGTTAAAGGAGTTATTAAATCACCAGCACTATAAGCTGCACGAAAATGTCCACAAATAGGATTTTTAACAGTTAATGGTGAAAACCCTTTTCCAACTCCTTTTGAACCCCAGTCTCTTTTAGAGTTACCAAAGGCTTGTCTTAAAATAACTCTAGATTCACCGCGAGCACCACCACCTTCCATACCAGTCCAACTATTTGGACCAGCGCCACCTCCAAGTAACTGTCCTACACGAATATTTGGCATTTTTCCGAGGTTTCCTAAAGGAACACTTCCAGGCATTCCTCCACCTAAAATGCTTGGATTTTTATCTTTTGAATAACCAGACATATAGTATTATAAAATATAAAATTTTTTAATTTAAAATACTTATTTATTTTGTAAGAATTCTTGGTGCAATATTCATCGAAATTAATTCTTGCATCATAAGTTTGCATGCATATGGAATTTCAACATATTTAAAATCAGTTCGATTTTGACATGTTTTACAAAGATGAATATTTTTTTTATTGTTAAATGATGCAATTAATCCACATTTGTTACATATATGTACAGAGAATGCATCAGAAGAATCGTATAAACGTTCTTTAACAAAACGAGCAGCTCCATGAGAAGCCATACAGTCTCTTTCCATTTCTCCAAAACGAAGTCCACCATCTCTAGAGCGACCTTCTGCGGGTTGTCGCGTTAAATTTACCATAGGTCCAATACTTCTAGAATGTTGTTTATCACTGACCATATGTTTTAATCTTTGATAAAAAGCAGGTCCAATAAATACAGAACTTTCTAGAGGTTCTCCAGTTAAACCACTATATAAAACTTCGTTGCCATTAGATTCATATCCGCATTTTTGAAGTTGTTTTTTAATAGTTGCAATATCTAAATTACCAAAACAGGTGCCATCTCCAAATAATCCAAGTTGTATTAATGCTTTTCCTAAAAGTGTTTCTTTTAATTGAGCAATAGTCATTCTAC
>CERI01021578.1_pt1 | contig 15820 bp, 15 predicted proteins | sample 350261 | NCBI WGS metagenome assembly CERI01 (sample SAMEA2620979, study PRJEB7988) | marine metagenome | isolation source: saline water (ENVO:00002010), including
CTGGTGGATATATGATAGTTCATTTAGTAAATCGTAATAAATTTATCCCCATTGTATACAGTTCAAATCCATTAAAACATTTGCCTATTCAAAAATACGCACCAAAACGTATTACTAATTCTTATGTAAAATTCAAAGATTTCCAATATAAATCAGATTTTAAATTATACAAATCTGAGGATTATTCGGAATTTGTTGAAAACATTAAAGATGACCATAATGGTAATGTAAGGAAGAATGTCCATAAATATTACATGGAAACACAAAAGAAAATTATTTCATATGCCGAATATTGTGGTTTTAAATTGGTTGGAAAAATTGACCTAGCAAAATGCAACTACCGTAATCAATCTCTTTACGTTCTTCGTAAAGATAATTAACATTGCACATCATACATATAAATTCGCATTATAATTGAATTATGTTTGGTAAATCAATTATTTTTATTTAAGTAAATATAATTGATGTATTTAAGTGATGGCTATTTTCCAAGAATAAAAAATACCGATACATTCAATATTAATTCCATAAATGAAAAATTATTTTCCCAAAGAACATCGGAAAACAAAATATTCGGCAAATTAAATACTGTAGGTTATATTATTTTTTTATTAGGTATTTACCTTTTAATATCTATAATAATCTTCAAAATTAAATACTCCTTCTGGATGTCACAACCTGTATTTCATTTCTATAATTTGAGATATCGTTGCTTTAAAAAGGGTATCATTACAACACAAGTTCCTAGTATAAATAAATATTTCAACGGGAATATTAAATTCACAGATTTTGAAGAATTAGATGTGAATGATATTGTTAATATACATTACCTTTTATTAAACAGTCATAAAAACGAGTTTAATATAATAGAAATGGAAAACAAAAATGAATTCAAGGATCCGAATAATGATACAACGATTGTTGTAAATAAAAAATACGATGTTAAAAAGGAGACTATGTGTGATCTATATATTAATAATTATTGTAAATCTTATATTTCAATGGTATATAATGACGATATTTTGTTTTCCGTTATCTGTTCCAAAGGAGTTCATTTCAAATTTCATAATAAAAAATTTAATGGTATATTATTTGACAAAATGTGTATTAAATCATCTTTGATGGAAAATAACAAAAAATTAAATACTAAAATCATGCATGACAATATATTTACCCATTACTATCATCAAACGCGAATTAAAAATAATCATGGTAGTAATTGTGTGTATATGATTAAAAATATTGGAGATCAAAATATCATACAACCTGCGATAGTTTATTACGAATACACATATGATACAACATATTGGAATAAAAAATACAGTATTGAAAAACCATACATTAAAATTGTGACCATAAATGATGGTAATTATAAATTATTCTCAGATTTTTTCAATAAAATACAAGGAAGTTTCAAACATATTCTTTGTTATAATATTATGCATTTCAAGCATTTATGTATGACTGGACATTATTATATAATGATTCTTACAATACATGACAAACCGTGTGGGTTTTATGTTTTCAAAAATGAGTTCGTTAAATATAATAACAAAGTTAATATTAAATGTATTTGCTCATTTAATACGGTAGGTAAAGACTTATTTATATTGGGATTTTTCAATGCATTGAAAGATTTAAATAACAAAATAAAATTTCAATATCTAAGTATGGAAAATGTTTTAAACAATGATACAATTATTCAAAACATAGAAAAAAAATATCCACATGTTAATATGGAAACAATATCATATTTGTTTTATAATTATGCTACACACGGTGTGTATTCAAATGAAATTTTGAAACTTATCTAGTGTATTTTCCAGCTCTTGCAAAAGAATCAACAATAAATATAACAAATATACCCAAAAACATGTATAAAATTAATTCTTCAGTAACATTTTCAACCCGTTCGTCTTTATTTTCCTCTAATAAATGTATCATGTAGTTCAATTTTTTCATTAATTCGTCACGCGAACCATGTAAGTTGGAGTTATTTGTAGCTTGCGTAAAATATGGCATAACTGTATTATAGTCAGCTGGCGATGTTTCATCTCCAATTCCTAAATGATTGAATGCATCAATCTCATTATTGTTATCAATGTCATTGGAGGACAATCCCAAATTATCAATGTCTGTATTATAAATATTCGTTTGTATGGGTTTATATTCCACTTTTTTAATAGTTTTGTTAAATCTTTGTTGTGTTAAAACAGGGTTAGGTGGTGGTATAAATTCGGGTATTGAAATGTCTTCATCTTCATCCGTATCATCGTTGTTGTGAATTTCATATATTTTTTTTTGTTCTTTCTCTTTCTCTAATATTTTAAGAAGATCTTTTACTTTTTTACTCGGTTTCCGGTTTTTCCTAGTATTTTTATGTTTATTGGTTATTTTATTGGTTGTATCATCATTCTTTATAAATGAATATTCTAAAGACATACTTAATAAAAAAAGATATTTTTTTTTTAATCATTTAATTTCTAAAATGATTATAAATAATCCCCCAATTGAAATTATTTAAAATATATACATAGTATAAATGTTAACTAATAGAAAAATAGTGAAATTATTAATGATCGCATGTATTTTAACTGTTATATTAAATGAAAACACCTTCTTTCATAATTTAGTATCTGGGAAAATAAATGTAACATTATCAATAATATCAATAGTATATTTCAACATGTATGATAGAGTGATAGGTTTATTATTCACTATATTATTTCTAACATCTCTTATAAAATACGAATATCACCAAAACTCCTTATATGTAAACCATTGATTATAGTGTAAAATATATACAAAATAATTAAATATTGTCTTATGTTATAGTAATGGTAAAAAGTATGAATTCATACATATCAGGTTTAATGAAAACCTTAGGGCAAAATTTAGGATATTTAAACGACAACAAATTTTTTGCAGGATTGGTTATGATTATGTTAAATATTGGATCAAAATATATCACCATTGATTTAAGTAAAACGCAAGAACAATATCTTAGAAATGGTATAGCTCGTCAACTGTTGATATTCTCAATTTCATGGATGGGTTCGCGTGATATTTTAGTTTCTTTAATTTTAACAGCTGTTTTTAACATTCTTACAATGCATCTATTTAATGAAAATAGTTCATTGTGTATAATTCCAAAAGAATACAGAGTATTACACGATTTAATAGACACAAACAAAGATAATAAAATTTCGGAAGAAGAATTGAAAAAGGCTGAGGAGATATTAAATAAATATTATACCCAACAAAATGGTTTTAATATGTAATTATTTGGTTTAAAATTATTTTATTTCTCTTTATTCTATAATAATGAGTGATAAAAATAAACAAAGTAAAAATACAATTGTAAAAGAAAAAGATGATAAAAGAAAAGAGAATAATAAAGAAACTAAAATAAAATCTATTGATGATAAAAATATAGACAATAAAGAGTTTGATAGATTGTATTTATCCAAATTAAAAAGGGATAAAAGAAAAAAAGAACTATTGGAAAAATTTAAAAAGGATGAAAAAAATAAAAAAACAATTAAAGAAAACAAAAAGAAAATGGATAAATCACGTGATTTTATTTTATTTAGTTACAAAACAAATAAAAGCGGAAATACCATTTTTTTATTAAACGATCAAGAAGGTGGCGATATGTCTATAAATGTAAACGATTTTGTTTATTTGGATATTGATGCTATACAAAATGAATCGTTTAAAAAATCATTATCTGTATTTTCAAATAAAATCGTATATGGTATTATTTTGAAAAAGAATAAAAATTCATTAGAATGTAACTTTTTTGATTTAAATGGAAACAATTTTATTAATCGTAAGATAAATATTAATCAAGTCAAATTATTACAAAAGGTTAATATTTACAGTATAAATAATTACAACAATAAAATATTAAAGAAAAAATTGAAACCTATGGATAATCAATTCGTTAAAAAGGGTGGAAAAATAACTAAACTGAATGATATTATCGGTCAAATAAAAAAAGATATTTTGTCAATTATTTTAAAAGATAGTTCTGTAAAACAAATTAAGAATGATAAAATGAAACAATTGTCTGACATTTTAAAAATAAATAAAAAATTCACCCCTTTTAAAATGGAAGAACAATATTCATCAAAATACAACATTAAAAGTATGGACAAATTAATTAATGTTGATGAAAATCAAATTTTTAAAATAGATAGCAAACTAGAATATAATAGTAATAATAGTGGAAATATTCAGTATAAAACAATAAGATATTCTAATGGAATAAAGTTTCATATGGTTATATTTAATTTACAATTACTTTCATTTACGAAAAAAGATATGGATCATTATAAAAAAAATAAAAGATTATCCAATAGAATTTTACTAAAAAATACCCATAAAAGAATAAAAGGTAATTGTTATGATAAATTCGGAAAATTTAAGGCTAATTTTGGATTATCTGGTGGAAATAAAACAAAAAAGAAAAGAAGATCTAAACGTCATAAAAAAAGCATTTAAAAGAAAGGGTTTAATTTTAACAAATGGAATTTCAGCAAAAAATTAAAAATTGGGTATCTAACGATAATCAAATTAAAAAATTACAAAAACAAACAAAAGATTTAAAAGAAATAAGAAATGAATTGTCTGATGAAATATTTTCATATGTTGATGAAAACAATTTACGAAATACAGTTATTGAAATATCTGATGGAAGATTAAAATTTAATCAAGTAAAAACCAATTCCCCAATTACATTGAAATATCTTAAACAGTGCTTACTTGATAAGTTAGAAGATGAAGAAAAAGTAGAAGATATCGTTGAATACATTAAGGAAAACAGAGAGATAAAATACAATGATATTGTAAAAAGATATACTAGTAATTAATTTGACATGTGCATTATATAAATATAATTAATGTAAAGTATATTTATATGAACGATTGTCCATTATGTGATAACGATTATGTATTGCGTAAAGAGAATGGTAAAATTTATAGTATTAACATGCAATTTGACAATGTACTAAGAAACAATGATGTACCTGCCATTATATCAAATAAATTTAAAAATATGGGTATTCCAGCAGGATTAGTGTTACTAAATACCATTAATCATGCAAGTAACACTGGAAATAATCAACAAATGGTGTGTCATACAGAAAACAATACAACCGTTTGTGTAAATGAAACGTTATATGATAATTTACTTAAATTATACCACAGTGATGATAACTTAAGTCACGTAGAAAAAACGGTTAAAGACAAAAAAAATAAACATAAAAAGACCAGAAAAAAATACAGTAATGGAAATTCATTCCGAAAAACTAGAAGAAAAGCAAAATAATTGTTTTCCGAATAACATAACATTTTTATTATTTCATTTCATCTTTTTTATTTTACGAAATGTAATTTTGTATTTAATACTCAATTTAGTTGTCCATTTATTACTAAAGGTGATATTTTCTTTCTCTATAGACTTTAATCGTTTTTTTATAGATGTTAATATACCCATGATTATAATATCTTTATCTGTAAACATCTTCATAACAATGCGTTATATATTTGGTGGCTCAGAAACAATAAAACCATTAAATACAGAAATGGAATTATATATACAAAGTAATAAATCTAATACAGATTGTGAAACTGATTATGAAACATATTATGAAACTGATGAAGAAACTGATGAATGCATATATTCAAAGGATGATTATATTGGAAATATTGAAAAATGCAAAATACATAACGAAACTACGTGGAACAGACGTAATATAGTTTGTAATGATTTTAATTTATTTGAAGATAATTATAATGGTATAGTTATATGCGTTTAAATAAATTAAATGATTACCTTCCGAAAAAATTGTACTTCGAAATGATATGGTATTTGCTTTAGAAAAAATGAGAAAAATAATATTATTAAAAATCAACTTAAAAACGAATTACTAAAATGTAGTATAATGCCAAGAACAAAGTCCACCAAATCATCTAAAAAGAAAACCACCACCACCACCTCCTCCACCAAAACTAAGGTAACACATACTGCTTCCACCGACGAACCAGTCCCAATTGCTGAAGAATTTTCACTTTTGGTCGCCACGATTACCTCCCTTAAATCTCAGTTGACACAGCTTTCCCAGAAGGTTAAAACTTTGGAAAGACGTGCAAAGAAAGAGGTTAAGATGGCTGTAAAGAACAGTAAGACCAAGTCTAAATCTGGCTCTAAAAAGAAAACTGGATTTACTGCACCTGCACCAATTACAGATGAACTTGCTGAATTTTTGGGCAAGGAACCCGGGACTCAGATGGCACGTACCGAAGTAACAAAGGAACTCAGTAAATATTTCAAGAAGCATAATCTTCAGAAGCCTGAAAATCGTCGCATTATTCTTGCAAATAAAGCTGTTAAGAAATTGCTCCGACTCAAGAATGGTGATGAACTTAGTTACTTTAATCTCCAGCGCTACATTTCACCCCATTTCCCAAAGAAAAAAGCACAGTCCCAGTAAATAATCGTTAATTTATAATATTTACTTACAATATTATAAACTTACACAATGAAATTTTCTTCTTTTAATAACTGACACACTTTGTTAATATTTGTTAATTTTTTTTCATTTACGATATCTAAAATACTTTTACAAACATTTGTATCAATATTGTATATGGAATAAATACGGTTCAAAGATTCAGTAGATGATTCATCAATGTTATTATTATCTATAAACCATTGTATCAGTGTATCTTTGTTAGCATATTCCATAGTTTTAACTTCTTTTTTATAGATTTGGATATCTTTGTAATTGGTGAATATACTTTTTTTAATAGATTTTGCACCATTTACATTTGTAACCGTATAATCTGTACCAGATAATATACACATTAATCTAAATTGATACAAATTTACTTTCAACATAGACAATATATCTTGAATGTGAAAGATATCTACTGTTAAATTAAACAAATTTAAATTTTTAATTATCGTATTCGTACCATATACAAACATATCTGTATCATCACTCAAACATGCATATACTAAACCGCTATTTACCAACTTATAACATAATTCATCGGCTTCACCAACAGCTTCTATATAACTAATACCGTAATTATCAAATAGTTTCTTAACATTAACCATATCGTTACTCGTTATTCTAGTTTTGCGTTTGCGATATTTTTCCATTTCATATTGTTCATCATTTGTTAAAGGTCGTATACTTTTCAAATTTAATAATCTATTGTAATTGCTTTCCGCTTCATTCCTAATTTCTCTGCGTTTTTGAATAGTTTCATTTTTTTCCTCAGGAGGTTTCCCATCAAACACAAAAATAGCTTTAATTTTGTTTTTTTTAAATACACTACATAAGTAAAATAATTTCTCAAGTAAATTATTATTTTCTAAAAATCTATACAAATATATACTTGCATCAATAACTATTTTCTTTCCTTTCAAATACGAAATCTTTACTGTCGTATTTAACCCCTTAGTATCGTAATTTGTTTTTAAAAATTTGTTTAATAGACGAATGCCCATAGTTGTTTCTTTTTTACAATATTATACATTATTCAATTTAAATCGTATTTAAATAATGTATAATTAAAATTTCATTTCAACAATAGTCATTCTTAAACCATTGTTTTCTTTTTTATGATTTTTTTTTACCCATTCAATGTCTTTTAAAAATCTACTTGAATTATAATGTAATTCTAAAAATTTAGAGAACGCATAAAGAAGTTTTGTATTTTTATGTGAAACCATACTTACATCATTCTTTAAACACCATAAAACAAATTCGTTATAATGATACAATAAAACACACTTAAGTATATAATAACTAAAAACATGAGTTCTTTCTTTATACAACAAACGAGATACATCGGACATCTTATCTTTTTCATACAATTGTTCATAAGATAAATTCATGAATCCAAGTATTTTATTAAGCTGAACTAATGAAAAATAACGCTCCATCATTAAAAAAGTTTTTTTGTATAAAATGTATACATCAAAATCATTTTTTTCCATAGCCAAATAAGAACATATACTTATATTCAATACATTCGCCAATAATTCTGTAAATGTTTCATTCACATTAAATAAACTTTTTATAGGATACATTTCACGAAGTTTTTTTTTCAAAAATTGATAGGATAAAAAAGAAATATCCAAATGAAGACAATGGATTAATTCATGAATTAATACCTTAAACCATTCTTCCAGTCTATACACCAATAATATACTTTCACCAGTACCTATTAACATAGATAAACCACTGTTACAATTTGATTTATCTAATACATCTATGGGGTTTTCGGGTAAAGTTTTGTTAATTGGTGCCAAACACAAATAAATATCTAACTTTTTAACAATGTTTTTTTTAGATAATAAAAAATGCAATAACACTACAATATATTTTATCTTCTTTTTATATACGTTGTAATTATCAACATCTTCATCATCAAATAAAGTAATGAATATATTTATACGCGTACCCAATATATTCATTGAATACTTCAACACTATCTTCGTATTTGACACAATATAACTTCTACAATCATCCGCAACATAACTACCATCCAATATTTCCTTATTTTTAATGAAAGAATTATGTGTAATGCTTTTATTAATCTCCCCCTTATGATTATTATAATAAATCATTGATTTATGTATACTGTTAAACATTTGCTTCTCACCCTTCAAATTTAATGCTGATTTTGATAATCTATAATCATTTTCAAAATAATTATTAATGAAACCTTCGGTAATATTTGATATATTTTCTTTCATTTATATATACTATAAATATCATTTTATATATTTTAAATAAAATGATATTTACTCTTCATCATAATACAATGAATCAAAGTCATTCATCCCCAACTCAAATTCTTCGTCATTTTTATTTTTACCCATACCCACAGCTGATTCATCCATTATTTCCTCATTTTTTTTAGATTCAACTTTTTTCGTTGATTTATCTGTACTATCTACAACATCTTCCATTGTTTTTTTTTCCACGATATCTTTCCCCATATCAACATTTATTTCAATACCAATTTCTTTCGCAAATTTTGGAATGTAATTATACATGGTTTTACCATTACTCATCATACATTTTTTAATAACCAATTGAACTAATTTATAAGGAAGTTCGTGAAACCTAAATATATTAACACCCTTATAAGTTACCAATTTATAATGTTCACCCGTATGATCTACAATAATATAATACTTTGGGTTAAAAATACCACCTTCTTCAATCTTTTTAGCAGTAAACGAATTGCAAGATAAAATATTTTCATAATCACCCTTCTCATATTTTAAACTAGATAAAACAATTATTTTAACATTTAATAACAACTCTAACTTTTGAATAGACCACGAATCAGCCCAATACTTTTGTGTCTTCAATATCTCTTTAAAATCACTTAAATTTTTAACATCCTTCATAAATTTCACATTGTTATATTCATCCCTAGCAAACAAAAGATCCTCCTTTATCTCATTAATATTACCAATCTGTTTTAATTGTTTATTTATATCATTATACTCAATCTTTGTTTTCTTTGCCTTATTTTTTATAGCTAATACCTCATTGACATCATCCTTTTCCTTGACGGTTTCTTTATATTTCGTATATTTACTTGCTAAGGATTTCTTTTTTTTGATAAGTTTCGTATAATTTTTTATGGTTGATGTATTTTCCAATATTATCTTTTTATACATGTTGAAATTATCCATATAATTATCATAATCACTTTGAATCGCATCATCAGATAACATTGATCTTAATTTACTTACTTGCAAATTAATACCAACCGTTTTAAAAGCATCTCTAATTGTAGCAAAAAAACAATCACCGCATCCCTCATTATCTATCAAACCATAATTATTATTTTTAAAATAATTACTTACCCAAATTGATGATTTCTTGTATTTTTTCTCTATTTTTGCATTCATATTTTTTGTTTCACCTTTATATTCAACATTATCATCAAACTCTACAAAAAAAGTCTTTTCCGTCGGTTTTAATTCTAATTCCTTTTCATCATTTACAACATCTTCACTCATAGTATTGTCTAACGATTCACTCATAATATCATCATCCGAAATTTCCTGCAAAAAGGTTGATGTCTGCAACTTTTTTTGTATGTACTTTTCCGTAACAAAAGAAAATAAAAGAGGATCACCCAATAAATCAATATTTAATTCACCATCATCATCCAACATATCCGCATATTTATTTTGTTTAAATTCATATACACCTATTTTCTTTATTGTTTTACTATCCACAATAAAATATATAGGTGCAAATATTATATCGTCATCAATGTATTTTTTTTGTATTTTACCTAAAGAAATAATAAAATGTATATTAAACAAAAATAATTTATACAATGAAGTACTTGCACCTTTATCAATATCATTTATTTTTTCAGAATCCGTATAATTTATTTCTTTGTTAATTTTTGATTGAACCATATATACTCTAATCTAATATAATATATTTTTTTAAATATTTATCATTTTTAATTTCTTCCACATAATCCCATAATTTTCTGCGACGTGTAACAATATCATCATTCTTTTCATCAAACTCAAAACACAGAATATCATTTATTATTTCTTCCTTGTTTTTTTTACGCACTGTAAGTTTATAATAACCACATATATGCGACAATTGTTTTTTCGTGTAATTACTATTATACTCTTCTTGCAAAAATAAAATATGACTCATATAACCATCATTGTATTCAGCCATATTATATTCCATATAATCATCTACAATATACATATTCTCCAATTCTTCAAACGAAACATACGTAATATTTTTATTCTTATTTTTATTAACTTTATCTTTTTTACTTAAAAAAATATTTTTAACCATATTACTATATTATAGTTTAATTGTTTTTATACTTTTTTTATACCTTTTTAATAACATCAATACAATCCATAAATTTAAATATAATCCTACGATTTAAACTAGGATAACTTTTAACATTATAACTTGATATTTCATTAATTTTTTCCACAATATTTACCCATTTATCGTGTTTTTTACATTTAACAAGACCCGCGTTTATTATTATTTCAATATTTTCAGACAATTCCTCCACGTCTTTCAAACAATTATCTTCTTTGATTTTAGTATTTACCAATTCTATAAATTTCTCCAATATAGTTACAATATTTTCTATTGATAATATTTTTTTATTTGCCAAAATAGTAAAGAATTTACTTAAGCTTCTACGTTTTTCATTTATTTTGTTAATTCTACAAAATTCATCATAATCTTTTTCAGGGTCCACATTCTTAATGTTATACATCAAAGTAGAATAATCATTGAAATTTTTTACGGCAATACCCTTCATTATATGATACTTCTTTATTATATCTTCATATAAATTAGCAAACAATTCTGCCCAGAAAATATATTTACTAGCTATGTCAAATATAATCTTACCAATTTTCAACAATTTTTCATTTTCATCCTTCGTAAATGTTTCAATAGCTTCATCATCACTACTATCATCACTATCACTTTCAAAAGCAAACCTATTTATTGCGTGTTGTTTTCTATTAATCAATAAAGATAACTCATTAAATAATTCTTTCTTTTTATCAGAATAATTGTCCATAGTCATTTTATTAAGTATACCACGAATATTATCAAAAATACCCTCATCACTATCTTTCGCATTTTTATCCAAAACTGTTTTTTTAAAACTACGTATTAATTCCCAATTCATTTCTGTTTGCTGTTTAGGTTTTACATTCCTTTGGTTGTTATACTTTCTTTTATATTGTGGTTTTTTATATGAAGACACATTTATTTTCTTAGTTAATGTCTGTAACCTTTTTATATCGTTTGACGATAGTACACCAGTTGAAGACTGTATCTTACTAAATTCACTCAATGTATACTTCATGATTTATACATATTTTTAGTTTTTATTTCTATATCAATTTATTTATAATATTTACACAAACGGATGATGATTACAAATAATAAATTGAAGTTAATAATTCATTTAAAAACAATAATAAATAATATACATGGAATTTACACAAACACAAACACAAACACAACAAAGTACGAAAAATAGTTACGTCGCAGGAGATATTGAAAGTTGGGAAGATGGTAAAATTGATTTGAAAGGAAATTTACTAAGAGGAATTTATAGTTTCGGTTTTGAAATTCCCAGTCCCATACAAAAAAAAGCTATTAACCCATTTATAAATAGATTTAACGATAAAGGAAAGAGGATTGATATAATTGCACAAGCACAATCTGGTACGGGAAAAACTGGTGCATTTACAGTAAGTAGTTTACAAATTGTTGATGAAGAAATAAAAAATACGCAAGTTATTATTCTAGAACCTACACACGAATTGGCCAAACAAACACATAAGGTAATCGGTAAAGATGGTCTATCACATTACATGGATATACATTGTAAATTGTTAATCGGAGGCACAAGTATTGAAGAAGACAAAAAATCTTTAGAAGAAACACCACCGCAAATTATTGTAGGTACACCAGGACGTATACAAGACATGTTACAAAGAGATTATATCAAAACTGAACATCTTCGTCTATTAATCCTAGACGAAGCAGATGAAATGCTTTCTTCAGGATTTAAAGAACAAGTCTACCGCATTTTCCAATTCATGCCTGATGATATCCAAATGGGATTGTTTAGTGCAACAATGCCTGAAGAATTGCATGAATTATCATCCAAATTTCTAGACAATGACGCTAGTCAAATTTTAGTTAAAAAAGAAATGCTTACCCTACAAGGTATTGCTCAATTTTATATTAACGTGCAAAATGATACGCAAAAATATGACACATTGAAAGATCTTTATGAAACATTATCTATGTCTCAATCAATTATTTATTGCAATAGTACTAAACGTGTGGATGATTTACACGAAGCTATGATGAATGATGAATTTCCAGTTGAAAAAATTCACGGTAAAATGACATCTGAAGAAAGGACCTCAATTGATAAAAGATTTAAAGCTGGACACGCACGAGTATTGATTTGCTCTGACTTATTTGCAAGAGGTATTGACGTACAACAAGTACAAATGGTAATCAATTTTGATATCCCTAGAAGTAAAGAAACATACCTACACCGCATTGGTAGATCAGGAAGATGGGGTAGAAAAGGTATTGCAATCAATTTTCAAACAAAACATGACTGTACTTATTTAAAACAGTTTGAAGAATACTATAATACAGAAATACGTCAGATGCCTCAAAATTACGCATCTCATTTAGAATAAATATTAGTTTTATTAATTATTCGTTATATTAACTATATTATAATTTCTTTATAATTATAATGGATTATAAAGAAAATTTTTTTAATTTATTTCATTTACCCATTGAATATTTGGAAAACAAAATATCCATGGAAGAACATATGAAAAATGACCTAGAATTAGTAAACACAAACAACGACTTGTCCAATTGTAATGTACCCGAAAAAAATAAATCCATATATCAATTATTATTTCAACCACAAACCACTTTCGGAAAAAAATGTTTGAAATCATGGAGCAAATATTACACAAATAATACACAATTTATAAATGATTCGCAAACATTTTATAGTGATTTAAATGAATTAAACATTGACAAAAATATTATATGCGACTTCTTTGATAAATGGAAAGAATTCAAACTAAACTCAGATTTTAATAATAAATACCAATACATAAGTTATGAGAAATTTAATTGGTTAAATGAATCAAGTGTATTTTTGTTTATTCTTAGTTTATACAACATATTATCACCAGTAATAAATTTAATTACACCATTGTTAATTTTAATCATACCATTTTTTATTTTAAAAATCATGAGGTTACCCATTACCATAAACTCATATATAAAGATACTTAAGACACAGTTCAGAAACAATAGCATTTATAAACTATTTACCTCATTCAACGACGTATCATTAAATAAAAAAATATATTTACTATTTTGCTCCAGCATGTATATTTTCAATTTTTATCAAAACATATTATCTTGTATTGAATTTTATAATAATTTATACTTTATATCCAATCACTTTGAAACAGTAAACAACTATATAACATACACATTAAAGAAAATGAAACATATAGAATCTAAAACAAAAAACCTAGAATCATATTGCAAATTTAATGAAAAACTAACAAAAACTATATGCGAATTAACACTACTATCGAATGAACTTGAATCATTACCACCTTTAAATAGTAGCTTATTTGGAAAAATTTCAAATATAGGAAAAATAATGAAAACCTTTTATCATTTATACATGAAAAATAATATTGACGAATTGTTTAATTATACATTGGGATTTCATGGATATATGGATACATTAGTTGGCTTACATAAAAATATTTCAGAGAAAAAAATCAATCGTGTTAAAATTATCAAAAAAAATAAAACATATTTCAAAGATTTATATCATCCATCTATACAAAATAAACCCGTAAAAAATTCAGTGAAACTAACTTCCAATAAAATAATAACTGGACCTAATGCCGCTGGAAAAACTACGCTTGTAAAATCTGTTATCATAAATATAATATTATCACAACAAATAGGAATGGGTTTCTTTAAATCGGCAAATGTTAAGTTGTACGATTACCTATACTGTTATATTAATATACCAGACACAAATTCGCGCGATAGTTTATTTCAATCTGAATCAAGAAGATGTAAGGATATTTTAGATAATATCGCAAATAATCCATCTAAGTCACATTTTTGCGTATTTGATGAATTGTTTTCGGGCACTAATCCATATGAAGCCACATGCACGGCATATTCATATTTAACATATATTTCAAAATTTAAAAATGTTAGATTTATTTTGACAACTCATTTTATAAAATTATGCGATTTAATTGAAGAAAATAAAGAACCAAATAAAAATAAGGATCGTGAAAAAATAAACATTAAGAATTTTAATATGAATGTAAATACAACAACGGAAAACAAAATTAAGTACACCTATAAAATGATACCGGGGATATCAAAAATTAAAGGAGGAATTAATGTATTGCAACAACTGGAATATCCGAGGAAAATAATTGACTCCGCCAAAAATATATTGTCAATTCTATAAATATGATCAAAATATATTATTTCAATATTCGTTTATAGACATTTTTTAATATATATCATATAATTAAAAAATGTCTAACAAAGTTGTATATTTAGGATTAGGATTAACCACCATTACTAGTATTATGTTGTACATGTATTTCAAAAATAAAATTTCAAACATTGAACATAAAGTAGAGGTTATGTATGAATTAATACAAAAATACGCAGAAGAGGACAAAAGTAGATCATTGTCTCCTTACAACATAAATCATCAAACATTAAGCACACATCAAATATGTGTATCTGACGATGAAAGTGACGTTGAATATGATAGTGAAGAAGTAAGTGATAATGAAGAAAATAATATTGTTCTTTCCATGAAAGAAAAAGCACCAATATCTTTAAACGTTACCAATGATTCTATTAATTTATTTGTAGAAAACATAAACGTGAGTGAAGATGAAAGTGAAGCAGAAAGTGGAGAAGAAAGTGGAGAAGAAAGTGAACAAGATGGTGCGGATGAAGACGAAAGTGAAGAAGAAAGTGAACAAGATGGTGTGGATGAAGACGAAAGTGAAGAAGAAAGTATTGGTGTTAATATGGAAGAAAGTAATGATAATGAAGAAGATTTGGAAGAAGAAAACAAAGAGGTTACAAATGTACTCAATAATGATGAACAAATTGACATTTTCAGTGAAAAAACAGAAACACAAAGT
>CERI01106212.1_pt1 | contig 15806 bp, 14 predicted proteins | sample 350261 | NCBI WGS metagenome assembly CERI01 (sample SAMEA2620979, study PRJEB7988) | marine metagenome | isolation source: saline water (ENVO:00002010), including
GGGGGGGGGGGGGGTGCGACAGGGCATACGAGCGGCCTCCAGGGGCATCAGGAGCGGCGCGGCTCGTTGTCAAGCAACGAGGTTGGCGAGATTGAAACGGTCGTGGCCGCCCTGCGGTCCAAGCCTGCGGTGATGAAGGCGGCGAGGAAGAGAGCGATTCAGGAGGAGAAAGCGGCTGGAGATGCCGATGAGCCAATGACGAAGGACACGAAAGTGAAGTTAATCGAAGATTCGGAAGTAAGTGTAGGAACGTACGATAGGTTCGTGAGGAAGACGTTTGGGGCCAACGACCACTATATGTTCTTCGACGACGACGACGACGACGACGAGGAGTCGGAGCCGGTGGACCTAAAAAACCACCCGCCCAAGAAGTGGAGCGTGGAGGAGCCGGCTGAGGGTAAAGTGAACGACATCTTGTATGAGATGGCGAGGCAGAAGATCGCACATAGTGTATGAGATGGCGGAGAAGAAGGTCGCCGAGAGATGAGAAGAACGCGGAAGCTGCGAAGTTCGCGGCCTTGCCGCTCGCTGAGCGCCTCGCGATAGAGAGGGAGAAAGGAGATTGGACCCCTGGAGATCATCGCCGAAAATGTTCGGGTAATATGGAGTATACCGCATCCGGACAGAGTCAAGCGCAGACGGGGGGAGCTACTGGACGTTGATATGAACATGAAGACAGAAGAACTAACCCACATCCGGGATGAATCCGGCACCGCAGGGAATGCGAACTTGGAGCCGCCCGAATGGGCGGTGAAGTATCAAACCACCGACTGGCGTGAACCGGGATTTGCCGACATTTGAGGACAACTTATAATACAAATAAGAAAATTATTATAAAATATTAATTCATTAATCTTACTATTTGCTTCAGTTAAGTTCTTTTCTAACTCATCAACTCTTTCCTCAAGTGTTTTTTGGGGAGGTCATTATTGGGTATTATTGTACACTCTTCTTCTAACACCTCTTCTCATAATATTATCTATAAAAATAAACTTATTCATAAATTATGAAAAAAAAATCTAAGATTAACATATAAATGAACATTGATTTGACTCTTCCTCGTTTAAATACGACAACTATGCAAATTTTGGTTGTCTTATTCTATTCTTATGTCCTCATCTTTCACATTAAAGACACCGAATACGCCAAGATGTTGGTATTAACTTTCTTGACCATGATTCTCCTCTGTTCTATGAAAGGCAATATTCTCGAAGCACTGACTAATGGACCTGAACAAAATGGTACGAACGGTACGAATGGTTCAGATGATCCTAAAGATATTATCGCCGATACGAATCAAACTGCCGCACCCGCAACCGATGAGGCCGCCGCAGCGAATATTCCCGTTGTTCCAGAAACTCCAAAACCCACTCCTCCTCCTAATCCAACGGCGATTTCTGTTTCTTCGGGGAATATGAGTGTTTACGACGGGATGTGTTTGCAGTCAGGTAATACGGAGTCCTGGATGAAATCCCCGGCTAACAGCTCTTTAGTGGACAACAATATGTTATTTACCTACCTGACTGGTCAAGGTCCATTAAAACCCACCATTACCGATAATGCTTATCTTATTGGTCCTCCAGTCGATGGAGATGTAAGCTCTCCCAATAAGATGTTTATGTTGGCTAATAATAGAAGCTCACCAAATTGCTGTCCGTCAACATTCTCCACAAGTACGGGATGTGTGTGTACCACAAAAAAACAAAGAGATTATGTGAATCGCAGAGGAAATAACAATCCCCTGAACTTAGACAATTCTGAGATCTAAAATCTCTTCAAAAGTCTCTGATGCATTTGATCGTGAACACTGAAATGGTGTTTATCGTTTTCTTGAACCCTCTGAGCTCGTTGTAATTCGTGTTTCTGTTCCATCATCTTCTTTTTCTCATATAAGAGTCTCTCTTCTTCAGACATCGTATATGAAATATTCTTTCTCTCTCTTTTCATAGCTCCGATGGATTGTTGTCTGTCCTCAAGATTGAATGAGTTCGGATCCACTGTTAACACGGAGTTTGTAAACGCATCTTTATAATCTCTGTATCCCAAACCATTCATATCTCCACTAAAGTCTTCTATTTTCCCCTGACCCAATGTCATTAGAGAATCTTTTCCTCTCATAGAAATAGAAACCTGGGGTTCTTCATACTTTACTAAAGAATGTTTACTTTTCTGGGCGTGCTCTTTCTTATACTTTTCAAACTCGTGATTAAAAAGATCTTTATTGAATCCATCATGAAACATAGGTTTCTGTCCTTCTTCCGAAACCGCATTATGCTGTATCCAATCACTGTATCCATCGTCATATACTTCTTTGACTCTATTCTCTTCATATATCTTATTGAAAACATCTACATCAAATCTTTCGGTATCGAACTGAACATTCGTTCCCGTATTCTGAGTTTCCAAAAAACTCTGTGAATGTGTCCGTAGTTCTGAATGAGAATGATTATTTTTGGAGTCTTTAAGTTTTTTCTCTAAAATCGTATACGCAATTGACACCCTTTGAAACTCATCCGCAGAACCACCTCTATCGGGATGAGCCCTGGCTGCAGCCTTCAAATAGGCTTTCTTAAGAGATTTTTCATCGTATTTCTTCGGAATACCTAATATCTTATAGGGATTCAATTTTTGTTTTTTTGGTGAATCTGTTATTTGAGGGAGAGAGGGTGGAGTTTCGGGCACATTCATAGAAACATTTCCTTCTCCCAATTGTTGAATATGATGTTGAGGATTACTTTGTCTTTGAGTTTCATTCATCGTCATTTGGAACAGACGATCAATTTGTTGCTGCTGTGCTTGTATATGCTGTTGTTGTTGTGAAATATAATGTTCATATATCTGTTGCGATGAAGTTGCATTTCCCATAAAAATATATTATTAACTCACAAATTAAATCTCACAAACAGACTCTTACCGATTCCAGGGCTCAATATACTCCATGTCCAGGAACTTGAAGATCTCAGATTCATCATTGAATACACGGTCAAGATCATTTCTTGTCTTCAGATGGGTCAAAGAGTATTCATTCAATGAATATCCCTTGTCAAGAGCAATCTGTCTCATTTTCGGATTAAAATCCGCTGAGCCCGTAAAATACAGAATCGCAAAAGGATACTCTTTTTGAGTCGTTATCATAATATCAACTCTTCTCCCAATGGATTCAGGAGTGATTTTTGAGATTCCCATAAACTTCTTTGACCCGAGAGCAAGGCTTTCACACAAATAGTCCATTGCATACAGCTGTTCCACGAAAGAACTTAAGATCTTCTTCCCCGAGTGCTTACCGTCGCTTTTGATGAGAATATCAATATCCCCACTAGTTTTATTCTTTCTCCTGTAAGATCCTGCAATGGTGAGCTCACAACCTGGGAACAACTTGAGAAGAGAATCCTTAAGAAGTTTTTCGTGCTCTTGAATTTCTGTGTAGGGTATTCTATTCAGAATATCTTCGTAATACTTCAATCCCACCAACTGTTTCTCATTCAAGATATCATCCACATTTCCGTTCTTAAGAGATTGAATTGAATCGAATCCTCTGTCGGCCAGCTCTTTAGCCTTCCCAGGTCCAACCCCATAGATTTTCATGAAGTCCTTTCTTGGGTCTTTATTCGAGAGATTCTCGTAATTAGGATGAGTCCCTGTATTGATGATAATTTCAATCTTCTCATAAATAGATTTTCCAATACCTGGCACCTGGGAAATATTCGCGAGTGTAAACTCACCCTCCATTGCATTGATTCCCTTCATTGCCTTGAAATATGAAGAGGCTTTGAAAGATTCCTTATTCATTTTTTCATTCTCACCCAGTGCTTTCAAGATCTTAAGAGTTTTTTTCTTCAGTTCTTCTTTGTCATATTCAAACTCTTTGAGAAGAATATCATCCCTCTTTCTCAAATACCTTCCGAACCGAGGAACACCCTTTCCAGTCTTACCCGAGTGTTGATAGGTTATAATAGTTCCAACTGGATGAGTCTCCAAGTAATTGTTCCGTACTTCATCATCCATCCCCGAAATAGAGAAGATATGGTCTTTGTTCTCATCAACCGAGGAATAAGAACCGTGATTGATAAGTTGCTTACAGATAAATGCCCCCAGGTGGTCAGTATACTTTCCCTTCCCCTTTTTATGACCTATGACGATTCCCTCCTCATCAAAATTGGGTTTTATCTTTAGCAGATATTTGCTTCTTTTTCCAGCTTCATAGAGAGATTTGGGATCTTTGATCATGATTCCCTCACCTCCCTGGTCAATAACCTTTTGATACAGTTCTTGAAGATGTTCTCTTGACTTGATGGGAGTTTGTGTGACAAACCTCAACGGACACTTCAACGTCAAGAACCGTTCATCCTCTTTCCCCAACTTCTTTCGGTAGATATTCCACTTCTTCGTTGTTTCCTTGACAATCTTAAGAAGCTCTTTGAGTCTTTCATCAAAGCCTCCCTCACAATCAATGAGATCATATGCCTGAAAGGAAACTTCCATCCATTCAGAATGAACAGGAACTTTCTTTCTCACTGTGCCCATTTTTTCAAAATCTTCACGGGAGATCCACAGTTCACCATCAATGAATCTATCGGGGAAGCACTTGGTGAACCAGGGAGGGGATGAATAGGGTTTCCCTTGTCTAGAATAAAAGGCGCCTTCCTTTAAGAGAGCTCGGTATCCATCAAACTTTTCGGATGCCTTCCAGTCGCGAGGGTCTAAGTTGGGGTCGCCAATAGTGGATTCTTTTGCGAGCATAGCCTCCATTTTCTCTTCTGTATAGTTTAGTATAAGAAAGATAATCTTATATCAAATTTATTTGACTATGAAATAGCTTCCTCCAACGACCAAAAATATACCCAATAATTTCGTCATGTCAATGGGGGTTTTATAAAGGTAGCAACTAATGAAAAAGGCAAACAGTACATTCATATTAATAATTGCGGATGCTTCTCCCAGATTTTTGCAGTTATTCACACAGAAGTATAATGATGGTTCAATGATTATATAGACAATGAGTAATCGTGTAAGAATTAATCCAAGGTCTTCATATTTTAATGGTTTCATTTCAACCTTCATAAAAATGATATACATCCAGACAGAGATACACACAATAATACTCGCATAACCCAAATATTGAACAAACGTATACTTCTGTGATATCTTCTTTCCAAAAACATCCCGAATCGCAATAAACACGGCCGCTAAGACAGCATAGTATACCCACGTTTCCATCTATACAATAGATTATGTTTAATTTTTGAAGATATTTTATGATACAATTTAAGTATGAAATTAAATAATGTCGATTTGAATCTTTTAAGCACAGAAGACCTTAAAACTGTGGCTCTGAAATATCAAATAATAACTCCTAGTGAGAGTAATTCTTATACTAGAGAAAAGATTATGAGGGAGATTCGTCAATTTATCATTCACAAAATGCAAAAATACAAGAGTAGACCACGTTCATTTTCACAACCTTCTTTGATGACACAGGGACAAACAGGTGTACAGGGACAAACAGGTGTACAGGGACAAACAGGTGTAGGTAAATCACCCGATCCCTTTAATCACATTGTTGTATCGGAAAGAAACCGAAGAATGTCAACACCCAATGTTAAAGTGGGTAAATCAGAGAACGATCCACCCAAATCTACCGCACAGTATGAAAGAGATAGACGAATGTCTATGCCTAACACAACAAAAGAAATTGAAGATGCTAAAAAAGACCATGAGGCCAAACAAATGATGTTTCAGGGGAATTCAAATGTTGCGAAACAGAGTGTTTCCAAGAACTATGATGAAATTGGATTGTATCCCCCAGTTGAAAGATTGATTGCTATCGGAGATCTTCATGGAGATTTGAATGTCACACTTCAAGCACTTCGGTTGGCAAAAGTGATCCCTCAGAATATCTTCTTTTACAATGTAGACCAGATATCTTGGTGTGGGGGAAATACGTGGGTTGTTCAGTTGGGAGATCAGATTGATCGCTGTAGACCCGATGATTGGGAAAAGAATGTCATCAAAGATTACGGAGATGTGTATGAAGATGAAGGTAATAATATGAGAATTATTCAGATCTTTCAGAAGCTCGATGCCGAGGCCCGAAAATCAGGAGGGAGAGTATTGGGTCTTCTAGGAAATCATGAACTTATGAATGTTGACAAAGACTTCAGATATGTATCCCCTGAAGAGTTCTTAGAGTTTGTTCCCAAAGATCAAAGGAATAAGAAAAAGACAGACGATGGATATCCTCTTGGATACTATCATCGTTTGAAATCGTTTGAGAGAGGGGGTAATATTGCAAAGCATTATGCCCATCAGAAAAAGAGTGTGATTCAAGTGGGACGATGGCTCTTTGTTCATGGTGGATTTGGACACGCAATGGCATCTAAGTTTACGATCCAAGAAATTAATCAAAATGTTAAAGAATGGCTTCTGAATAATAGAGATGATAAAATAGAAAAGTTTTTTGAAGAGATCTTTAGAGATGATGATGATATTTCGCCCTTCTGGTGTCGGTTGTATTCTGAAGAGGACGATTATGATGAGAATACTTTGGAAGGATTCAACAAATTAATTTCTATCCTTAACAAACGAAATAACACTTTACATCCAATAGACTGTATTGTAGTCGCGCATACACCCCAGTTTATGAGTAATCGGTATATGAATGGAATCTACAATGAAAGATTATGGAGAGTTGATGTTGGAATGAGTCGGGCATTCGGCAAACAAGATAATTGTGGGGAGAATAAATACCGACAAATCCAGGTATTAGAAGTCATTAACGATAGGAAATGCACTGTTCATAAGGCCGCTTATTTAGGAAGACCCAGAACAGATGGAATGGGTGATAATGTGGATCTGAGCAATCAGAAGATGCCTTTTTAAGCTTAGTCGGTGGGAGCTAGAGCTGCTGCTTGTACATCTTTGATATCTCTTTGTACGACTTCCATATCACCCTCCATGTTTTTAATTTTTTTTTGGAGATCTGGTGAAGCAACTTGAGGTTGTAAACTCTCCTTCGGAGGAGGATCCCCTTCATTCCCTTTATTAAGTTTCTGATCTGCACTCATCAACATTTGACTCGCCTTTTGCCTTAAATCCGGGCCAATCCTTGCCTTAATTTCCTTCGCCGCTGTATCAATTTTTGGTTTCACCGCCGAGCTGAACCAACCAAACATGCCCCCCTTTTGTGAGTATTTAGTATTTAAGACTCTATTTTTTGATATTCTTTTTGTTCTTTTTGTTCTTTTTGTTCTTTTTGTTCTGTTTGTTCTGTTTGTTCTGTTTGTTCTTTTTGTTCTGTTTGTTCTGTTTGTTCTTTTTGTTCTTTTTGTACGACGCAAAGTAGCTTTTCTGTAGTTTCTGAGTTTCTTTCTATTCTTTGTCCTAGAGTCCATTACTCTAATATAGAAAATAAATTTGATTTAAACATTATTTTAGAAATATATAAGTAATACAGTATAATGAAAGATAGTGTTGAACATTATTTCAAAGTCAATGAGGAAAAAATTGAGAGTGAAATCCTTGGGATCTTAGAGACCGATGGAAGCCCAGATAGACTCATAGACACCAGTTTCCAAGAATTAAAAGAAATTCTGTGTAAAGATTGTTCAGATAATGATTACTATCTCAAAAATATCTGTAGAATGAAGATAAATGATAAGTTTGAAACTCTTAGAGAACTAGAAAGTAAACGCGATCACATATTTGAAACAATGGAAAAGTTGAAACTTCTCAAACTCCCTGAACAGCGTTCTAAAGAATGGTATGAGATTAGGGAAGGATTGCTAACAGCGAGTTCTCTAGCGGATGCATTGGGGAAAGGACATTTTACAACCCGAGACCAACTTCTCATCAATAAGACATCAGATACAAAACCCGATTTTAGTATTCATCCTATCATGGAGTGGGGTGTCAAATATGAGCCTGTAGCGACGATGTTTTATGAAAAGATGAATAATCTGAAAATAGTAGAGTTTGGTCTTATTCCTCATTCCGAACTTTCAGTATTTGGTGCCTCACCCGATGGTATATGTGATACAGATTCCCCCAAAGAGTATATTGGAAGAATGTTGGAGATCAAATGCCCTCCCCGAAGAAAGTTTACCGAAGAGGTTCCTCTTCACTACTGGATGCAGATGCAAGGACAACTTGAGGTGTGTGATTTAGAAGAGTGTGATTTTCTTCAGGTAAAGATAGAAGAATACAATTCATTCAAGGAATATATTGAGGCTTCTTCGAATGAAGAAAAAGAAAAGGCTCTTCCTAAGGGACTTGTCGTTTCATTCAAGATTCAAGAATTAGGCAAACAGAACTATTCAATTCATTATGAATATTCACCGTGGGATCTTCAAGGTGAGGCACTCAAACAATGGGGGAAGGAGAAAGCGAAAGAAACACTTGACATCTATCGTGAAAAAAATGATGTTCATTGTTCTGTCTTAGAGGAGAAGTATTGGTATATCAGTAGACATGAATGTACGCTTGTACGAAGGGACAGAAAATGGTGGTTTTCAGTTGTACCCGATATTATCAAGTTCTGGGAAGAGGTAGTTTTCTACAGAATAAATGGAAATGAAGAAGTTCAGAAAAAGATTGATTCAAGAAAACGGAAAAAGAAACCAGAGACCGCGACATATACTGTACCAAAACTTGCCGAGGGTTGTCATATATTATCTTCTTCCTCTTCTGAAGAAGAGGAAGAGGAAGAGGAAGAGAATGATACGTGAAGCATGATGGGTCACGGAGGAGATGAGGGTGGAGAAGAGGATGAAGAGTAAAATCTGGATTTTCAATATTTTTTATATGATAGTATATATGAAAGGAGGAGCTAAGGTTTTGTGTCATAATTGTAAGGGACCTATGAAATTGAGAGTTTTTCCTGAAAAGGAAACGGCATTGGGGGTGGTTCATAAGATAGAGAATTATGAAGCTTGTATGAAATGTGGTGTTGATATACCTAAGATAAACGGAGGTGCCGAATATTATTATTGTGAAGACTGTCATAAATCATTTTTAATCAATCGGAAAAAGTTTTATGCAGAGCGCAGGGATGATGAGAAATTATTGGAGGATATTTCTACAATGGAACAATTTTATCATAAATTGACTGAAGCGGTAGAGGACCTCAAAATACCACCCGACTTCCGTTTTTTTCTAAAGTTGAAAAATTTTAAAGATGCAACCCTGATAGATTATTTAGCAGAAAATTATGGAAAATTACAAACGGATTTTTACAAAACAGCTATCTTAGGTCAAGAACCAAAAAATATCGATAAAAGAGATTCCCCAAATAAGGGAGTAGGGGGGAAATATGAACAATGGACGCGCGAGCAGGTGATAATGTTTTGGATTGATCGGATGATTCGGAATCCCGGAGAAGCCGATGATTTTGTTCCAGATACTCCTTTGAATGAACTGACTGTCCAAAGAATGATGAATAAAATCAAAGAATTACAGTATGATAGTTCAGCATTGAAAAAAGGAATTGAGGAATGGAGGAATAAATGGTGGATTACACCCATAAATTATTTTGGATGTCATAGATGTTATCCTGTTCGGTTGGACAAAGAGAGTGGGAATGTCACCGCATTAAGGAGTCGTTCTGTGAAAAAGTCGGAAGAGTTATCTAAGTTAACGGAAGAATTAATCCATCCCCAAGACTGGAGAGATACCCGAGATCCCATTGGTATCTTATCAGAGTTAAATACACAACAGAAACAGTATCGGGAAAATGCCGCAAATGCAAAAAGAAAGGGTGTATTTATTCCCATCGGTAAGAACTCATCGCTAGGCAGTAAACCCAGGAAATCTAAAAAGAAAGGTAAAAAAGGCGCAAAGAAGAAGGGCTCTAAGAAGGGCCCCAAGAAGAAGGGCCCCAAGAAGACATCCCGTAAATAAAATATATTGTTAATTACAGATGTCAACTAAAAAGAAAGAAATCAACTATCATAAATTATTCAAACCGAATGTAAAACCCAAGAATGTACTCCGGAAAGGAGCCTTCGGAGGTACCTATTTCAGAACTATAGAATCGGGTGTGACGGGAAAAACACACAACGGAAGAACAGCTATTAGGGAATATCCTAAAGACTGGTTTGAGGGTTTAAAGATTGAGAAGGTTATCATTTCTCCTACATACGATAAAAAAGTGAATAAATATGGTGTGAAATGTGGTTCATCATTGGAAGATTGGGAGAATAATAATTGGATAGTGGAGAGAGATCCCTATGGATGGTTTCAGTGGTATTGTCGGTATAGTTTGGGAAGAAGAACTAAAGATGATGAAAGACAAATCAAAAGATGGTTAGGATTAGCTGGACCGAATGGTAGATTTAGAAAAAGACTTATGAACATGATAATCAGCAAGAGAAAAGAATATAATGATCCAAGTGTCAGTCCTGTGATTAGGCAAGTTCTATTACATTGGGGTTATGAACTGACTAAAAGAGACTTTGAGAAGTATAAATCTTCACGGAGAAAAGTTATCTAATACAGAAACATTGTCTATACTCTTAGATTCTTTCAATGGTTCCCATTTTTTGAAATCTTTGTTGTATTCACACTCAACTATGATTTCATCCTTTCCATTGATAAATAATTCATTCACATAGACACTCTTTTCATAGTTGGGTATACAAGCGATTCCCTTTTTAACCAGTCCACCATCATTTTTCAAATATAAATCATAAACATCTGGACACATTGTTTTCTCAATTCTGAAATGAATCTTGTGAGTTCTATGATTAGGTTTGTAAGTTTGTGATTCAACAACTTTCTGTATTTTTTCACCGGTTTGTTTTCTAGGTTCCATATTTCTATTCTTATTCCTATCAAATAAATAGAGTATATTTGAATAACTGTATTTGAGAGGAACAAAATAGAGACCTCTTGAGATGTAATTTAGCGAAGGTATAAATACATTCATAATTTCATTCATATCTTTCATATTAAAGAACTTCTTGATCATGGGAGGACAGATAGTATTTTCTTGTTCACTGTAGTGCAGCTCTAAGATTCTGTGCATGGTATTGATTCTTTCTATAATTTCAGTTTTATGAAGAGATACTCCTTCATAAAGATAAATATCTCCTAGAAGAAGAAACCAATTGTTATTGTTATCTCTAACTAATTCAGTTTCAAAGAGGGTTCCTTTGTAGCAATCTTTAGAAAACCGATAATTCAAGACAAAAATCTTGGGGAAATCATATCCGGGTTTAATTTTCTTATCAATAAGAAATGTATAATCATTACCGCTGATTTCTGTGATATAGAGTAAATAGGGAGACCCTCCAGATTTCACATTGACTATGTGCTTATTTTTCAGATTCTTCATATAATTCTCATTTAACACCTTTGCATAACGAGAATTATAATTTTGATTACTTTTAAGGGATAAATCTTTAAGAATAAACTCCTTGGTTTTATTATCTGTCACATTATCTATCTTCTTTCCACAGAAGGGGGTTTTGGTAAACGAACTTGTATCCATGTATATACTAATAGATTGTTATTATTTTTAAATACTATTTTCTATAGTATAGTATACAAATCAATGGATAATAACTCATTGGACATGGTGCAGAGATCTTTAAATAGTAAACGGAATCTATTCAATACAGTTGTATATATTCTTCTTCCAGCAAGTTTAGTGTTCGCATTTATTTATAGTATACTACTTACTAGAGAAAGAAAAGTAGATTATTTACTGTTCATAACATTTGTGACAGTTAGTTACACTCTAGTTGTTATGTTAGTAGATCTCTTGCAAACGGACAGCGACTCTGTTGGAATCAAATATTTAATAAATAAATTAAATTTAAATGACGATATTGATGTGGATATAGCCATTTCAATCGACAATCAGAAAAATATGTGTGATTTAAGTTTTAATTATCCGGACAGACAGAGTCCCGAAAAAGGACTCTCAGAAATAAATATAAAATCAGAAAAAGTTATTAATGGGGATAAAAAGGTCAGTGATTCTGATATTAACAATAAACAGGACAAAGACTTTTACAATCGGTGTGATAGTTTGGAGAATGAAGAAAAATTATCTGAAAATATTGGTCAATGTATCGGATATGACACCTTTTCAACGACAGAATGCAGAAATAGAATCCTTCAATCGGGTGATACAGATACAGCTCTATATGATTGCACAAAACCCTATATACCGAAAAATATAGCGGAGAGCGGGGTGGCGTATACAGTGGTGTTCTTTATCAGCGGAATCTGCGCGGTGGCGGCTGAAAAGACTGAAACACCGTGGATCAACTTGCTATTTCCAGTAATTTTAATCGTGATGGGGACGGCGGAATATATATTCTCATCCGAATGTTATTATGTGGATATAGAAAACTCAGATATTTCTGTTTCCCCATTCTCCAAACGATTTATCTATTATTGGATGATGTATTTATTACCTCAGATCATGGCAGGTCTATGGAATATTCAGAATAATTCTGGCTATACAGTATCTATTATATTGATAGTTATGCTTTCGTCTATCTATGTAATCAATGATTACTCATTTTTAAGTGTTCTAGAATCAAATTATGCTAGTTTTGGTAAGTTTATTAATATTATGAAGTTGGATCGTAAATCCGATAGAATCAATTACAATCTTTCATTTAAAGAAAGAGATACAAATAAAACATGTGTTATTGATGGAATATGGGATAAAACTGCCCAATCTCCTGAAATAATTGGAGACATGAATGGGTGTAATTCAGATAATTTAGGGAAAAACTTGGGTTTAATGATGTAAATATGTTAAAGGTTAGAACATAATCTATAGTAAAGTAATATGGACGGCAACCCTGAGAGTATTCTGGATCATCAAGATTGGAAACCGATCATTGTTAAAAAAACCAAACATAAATCTAAGGATGTACCAAAAATAACGAAGATTTCTGATCCAAATAAGAAGATGGAGAAACAGATTGAAGAAGGGAAAATGGAACATAAAAAGATTCCTAATGAACTCCGCATAAAGATTCAACAGGCCCGCAGTTCTAAGGGATACACACAAAAGGATCTTGCTAATCGTGTAAATCTCCCTGTTCAAACCATCAATGAGATAGAATCTGGTAAGGCAATCTACAATGCTTCTCATATAAATAAAATCAAACGTTCGCTTAAGATTACCAATTAGTTTTTTTTACGATAATTTTTTATTTCTTTATTTATAAATGAATAAGGAACCCCAAAAAGACAAGATTAATGAGAAGTGGACACCGGAACAAGAGGGTCTCTTAGCTGAATGGGCGGAGAAAGCTTCTGGTTATCGGTGGCTGCACAGTCGTTCGGAAAAACTGTATCGGAAGAGAAATTATACCTTCACCATCCCCGTAATTATCTTATCAACTTTAACGGGGACAGCTAATTTTGCGATGGATTCATTTGTTCCTGAAGAAAATAAACAGATGGCAATGGCGTGTGTTGGTGGTGTGAATATTTTTGCGGGTATTCTCTCCACTTTACAAAACTTTTTAAGATATGCAGAATTAATGGAAGGGCACAGAGTTTCAGAAGTCAGTTGGTCGAAGTTTAATCGCGAGATCTCGGTTGAACTTGCCCTTAACCCTCAAATGAGAAAACCCGCTGGAGATTTTTTGAATGTTTCTCGGGCCGAGTTTGATCGTCTGATTGAACAATCGCCAACGATAGACGATTCTATTATCGCGCAATATAAGGCCAAGTTTGGGAAAGAAAAAATTAACCATCCGCATGTATGTAATGGTCTTCATAAATGTAGAATTTATGAACCAGATAAAGATGAAAAAAAAGCAGCCATCCTGGCAAATGCGGGGGAAAAACTCAAGAAGTCCACTATGCACCACGTTAAGAAAAACTTACAACAAGCGGTTAAACAAGAAACACAAACGGTGAAATATTCATACGAACAAAAAAATGAGAACTTGAAAGAATTAGACAATTTGAAGGGTTTTGGGAAAGTCAGTGGATTGAAACAAAAGATTAATCCTGAAAAGACTTATCAAAATCATCAGGAAGAATTAAAGACACTAATCCCACCGACTAAATCCCATAAAGAACCTGTGAAAGAGATTTCTGAAAAAGCGGAAGTAGATGAAGAGAATCCCCCTGTGAAAGAGAATCTGCCTGTGAAAGATGAACCCCCAAAAGAAACAAAAAGTGATAATCAATCGGTCAAAGATGTGGAATCTCTTGTTCATTCGGAAGAAGTTTCTGAAAATCAAGAGTTTACAGGTGAGAAGAAAAATATAAAAGTGTCAATTGATATTGACGATAACTCTTTGAAGGAAGGGGAGTATGAGTTATTCAAGGGGAGTCTGAATAAAAAAGACAAGAAAATTGGAGGAGATATATTTTTAGTTGAGAAGAAAGAGGGAGATACAGTTGATGAAGAAGTCAAAGATGTGGTTGAAGAAATAATCATAGATATAGGAGCTGAAGGTTCTGAAGGAGCTGAAGGTTCTGAAGGAGCTGAGGGAGATGAAGGAGCTGAAGAATCTGAAGAAATATCAGATTTTTTAGACGGAATTAAATAAAATCTATTATACAATATATTAGATGAAAGGTAAAAAACTCACACAAAAGAAAAGGGCGAAGAAAATGAAGGGGGGAAGCTCTGAAAATATAGCCCATACTATCTTATTAAACAGCATTATACCCTATCTTCCTACAACTGAAACAGTTAAGAGTGAGTCCAAAGTTAGAGATTACCTAAGCGCTATGGATGCTTTAACATTGCTCGAAATAGTGGGAAGTGATGCGAAATACATGAATTCAAAATCTCTCAATTATTTGATAGATAGTATTGATCGCAATACAATGGAATTGATTGAAACCATGGGGAAATCATTGAAGATTCCTCAATTACGAAAAGATATTGAAACATTTGAAATTGATTGTTTGAAACTCGCTAAAAAGACGAATGTAAAGGATTTATTAGAACTTCCTACTTACCTTTTGGATTGCAACGATGAATTATGCAACCGAAATATGAATTGGTATGATATTATCATGGGATTTAGAAAATTAGATGATGATTATGAGGAATTAGTCAGGAAAGAAATTGTTCAAAAAAAAATAATCATTAATACAAATAAAACTCTTATTGCACGTGAACGGTTAAGAAAAAATAATAAAGTCCGAGAAATAATGAAAAGAAGATTGTTGAGCTGCTGTAGTGATCCTCGTTCTTTTTTCTCTAAGATAAAGGGAACAGTAGCTTGGGTAGATTACAATCAATGTACATCTTGTCCATCTGAAGAATGTATTTTGTATATTGATGATAATTACAGGAATTTCCTTATGATGAACTTAGGTATTTCATCTGTAAAAAAGCTTAAGATTTTGATATTTATAGAAATAAGAATTCATTTATTGGCAAAATATCTATTTATTGAATCTTTGCGCCTGAATAGTCAACGTAAACGAAAAGTTTCAAAATTAGTTGAAAAGATATATAGGAATGATGCTAAAAACGGTCGTATTTCAACTCCTAAAACTAAAGTAGAAAATGAAATAAGAGATAAAATGATAGGTGGGGCTGAGAATAGTATTTCTCCTTCCCTATCTCGTGCTTCTCCTTCACTTGATGCACCTTCTCCACTTGGTGCGGGTGCTCCTCCTCCACTTGGTGCGGATTCTTCTCCTCCACCTGGTGCGGGTGCTCCTCCTCCACCTGATCCCCCGCAGATTGATTCCCCCTCATTATCATTTGATTCTTCTCCACCTGGTCAACCACCTTCCAGTGGCCCTTCCAGTGGCCCTTCCAGTGGCCCACCCAGTGGCCTTGGCCCACCCAGTGGCCTTGGCCCACC
>CERI01113724.1_pt1 | contig 15805 bp, 8 predicted proteins | sample 350261 | NCBI WGS metagenome assembly CERI01 (sample SAMEA2620979, study PRJEB7988) | marine metagenome | isolation source: saline water (ENVO:00002010), including
GATCTCTTTTTTGATCTCTTTTTTGATCTCTTTTTTGATCTCTTTCGGCCACCACCTCTATTGGAAACCCACTGTGGATATTGTTGTGTTATCAACGGATTTTGTCCCAGTTGTAGCATAGAGTTTTGTTGTAATTCCATTTCTTGTTCTATCAAATATAATATATTTATAATATAATTTGCTAGAAAATGTATGTTTTCATTAATATTTTTTATATTTTGTTTAAAAATTGATAATAATTTTTTTTTATTAATTCTTTTTTCATCATATATAGACTCTCTAATTTGTTGTTTATATTGCCAATATACATTTAATAATTCAAAATTTTTATAATATTCTGTATTAGCTCTGGCGTTTTTAATATAATTTATTCTTTGGTCTATAGAATTATTAACTAATGAGAATGATCCACCACTTTGAAATCCTTGATAATATACATCTTTTAACGAAGTTTTTGATGTATTATCTGTTCTTCCCATAAATAATTTATTAGGTGTAGAAACTGGAGTGGCGTCTACTAAAATATCAAGGTTACCACGTATATTTGTAATTGCGTCTGCTATTTGTGAAAAATTAGATGATCTATCATTAGTAATCATTGTGGACCCATTTGTTACTAATCCAAGTTTTTCAATACTATTATCACCTATCCATTTACTTAAAAATATACCAAATTTTGATACAATATGTTCAATACCTGTTAAATTTTCAATATATGGCAGTGTTGAGCCCATTACTGTAGTTTTATAATAATTACACGCCAAAGAATGTGAATCGGTATTTGCTCCATATTTTTTATGTTGTTCAATTTTTTTTCTATCATTTTCTATTTTTCTCCTTACTTTTTCTTTAGCCTTTTCTAATATTTCATTTGCCTGTATATCCATATAACTTTGTGTTTGTCTACTCTGTCGTTTAATGTATTTTTTTTTGATATTTTCATATAGTTGAGATATAAATCCAGCATCTCTTTCTTTTATCTTATCTAATAATCCTGTTGTATTAGTTTCAAATTCTATAACTATACTTGGTATTATTTCATTATATATTTTATCACTTGATATATCTTCTACTAATTTGTCAATATAAGGCGTCTGTCGTCTACTAATAGACGTATCTAAAAAAGATTTTGTAGTAATTATATCAATTAATCCTTCACGCAATTCATCTAATTCTTTAATATCTAATTCAGAATCATCTTCATCTATATCATCTAAATATTCTTCTTCTATATCATCCATATCTGCTTCATCATCACCAATTGGAAGATCATTCGCATCTGAATTAAATATATTATCTAAATTATTACCTGGTATGTTTCTACAAAATAAATATAATAAAATTGCGGCTGAACGAAGACTATTTTTTCCCCTATCATTCAATATTGAAACATGTCTGTAAATATGGTTACCCATAAATTTTATTTCAATTATTGTTTTAGATAATACTATATCACTATTAGGAAATATTTCGTATGTCCATGAAATGAATTCTTTACCATTATATTGTATCGTATATTCTATTTTATCTTGTAATCCTGTAAAATTATTATAATCCATTTTATTTCCATATAAACATGGTTGTAAAGATCCATCCATGAGTAAACTTAATGGACAAGTATTTTTTATATTAAAATTAATACTATTTTGATTAAAAACACCATAACTATCACGAAAACTTACACCATTTGGCAAGTGTATGCCACTATATTCTGGTGTGTTATTCATATTTTTCATTTTTTCATAATATTTATCATTTTTAGATGATAATGAACTATATCCTCGTTTATCACCTACATTCGGATTGTGATTGTAAATGTTGTAAACATAATTAAATAATGCTTCAGATTTTGTTTCTGGATTTGCTTTCCATAAATAACCAAATATATCTTCAATACTGGTTATACTCGCATGGAATACACCATGGAATACACCATTAAATACACCTAATATATCATCTTCATTTATACTAAATTCAGTAATTATTTTATTAAATATAGCACTCATAACTTCTTTTAGAGTATCCCCAATATAACTTTGGTTCTTAATAATTTCATTTTTTTCATTATAAAATGTTGTTCTCTTATTTCTTCCTTTATCTGGTTTATACCAATCATGGACCATATCTAAAAACATTCTAAATAGGAATAAAATAAATGATTCTTTATCATTATAATTAAATACAATATGCATTTGTCCTATTATATTATTATATTTTAATTTATTTTTATTTAAAGAATTACTAATTTTTAATATTCATAATGTTAAGCTATATTCCAGAATCTATATTTTTCTTATTACAAAATCCAAGAATTGCCTTATTTTTTCATATAATACAAAGTTTAGCCATGTACAATATAATTGGGTTCTTATTATCCCCAATAAGAAGTTTTTTATTATTTTTATTATATTTTATGATTTCACCAATATTAGCTATTTTTTCAATAAGTGGATATATAGTAGTTGGTTCATATTTTAATAATTATGATACTGAAATTAAAACAGCAGAATATATTGATTTTAATAATCCAGATGATAGTAACCGCTTTCTAAATAAAAAAATCCCAGTTTCTTATGCTATTGATTTATATATTAACAATAAGATACATTTTAAACGGGATACATTAGAATTATTTTGTAATAGACATAAGGTGTTCCATTTTAAAATTAGTCTTGTAGACTTAAAATATTATATAAATGAATTTATGTATAAGACATTTTCACATAAAAAAATAGAAGATCAAAAAGATGTTTCTGAAACATATAATATTGGCAATGACTTTTATAATATGTTTTTAGGTGAAAAAATGGTATATACGTGTGGATTATATGGTAAAGATAGCACATTAGAAGAAAGTCAAATGAATAAATTAGATTATGTTGCCGATAAATTAAAATTAGGGGAGGGTGATAAACACTTGGATATAGGTTGTGGTTGGGGGACACTATGTAATTATTTTAGTAGTAAATATAAAACAAATTCAACTGGTGTCACACTTTCATCTGAACAGAAAGATTATGCTGTATCAAAAATGTCAACGCCAGTTAATTATGTTGTAAGTGATGTAAGGGATATGGAATACCAGAGATATAAAAAAATTAGTTGTTTAGAGATGGCAGAGCATATTGGTATTCGTAATTTCTCACCATTCATAAGTATGATCTATGATATTTTGGAAGATGATGGTATATTTTATCTACAAATAGCTGGTCTAAGGAGAGCTTGGAATTATGAGGATTTAATATGGGGATTATTTATGGATAAATATATATTTCCTGGAGCAGATGCTAGTTGTCCATTAGATTTTGTTGTAAGTAATTTGGAAAGAAATGGATTTGAGGTAAAATCGGTGGATAATTATGGTACGGATTATTCAAAGACTATACGTGATTGGTATTTTAATTGGAGGAAAAATAAGGATTATATTATTAATAAATATGGTATTAAAAATTGGAGAATTTTTGATATATTCTTAGCATGGTCAACTATAATAGCTAGTCAAGGTAGCAGCACGGTATTTATGATTACATGTAATAAAAATCTAAAACATGATAGTGAGACGACTAAGGATGTATCCACATTTATTAATAGGACTGAGTTATTTAAAAGGTTTTAATAAAAAGGTTTTAAACTTGATAATTTACTACAGTATTTTCAATATCGCTGTAACTTTCTTTTTGTTTTCCAATAGTGGGTGTCATTATAAACCATTTACCATTTGGTTGTAATATTTTCCAATATTGATCAAGTGCCCATTTTGTATAATCTTCGCCATTGGCGAGATGTTTTTCGGCTTCTTTAAAGTTGTTTAATAATGTATCATAATAATGGTTATTAATAATATATCCAGATGCTGTTTGAACATCAATAACTTTATCTAAGTCATCATAAATACTGTTTTCAGTTTTAAGAATATTACCACTTAACATAATGACATCCCAATTATTTTTTAATAATTTTAATGCGTTAAATATTTTATTTCTAATATTAGAGTTATTTTCTACAAAAATAAAATCATCTTCAAGAATTAGAACATTTGGAATATTATTTTGTTTTGCCCATTGAATACTTTTAATATGAGATCTTACACAACCAAGTCCTCCATTTTTATTTTTGACAGCGTCAATTCTTTTAAATGGGCAACCTAATTTTTTAATTTCATTTTCTATTTGTTTTTTTCTATCTTTTCTATGTTTTAAATTTATATATAAAATGCCTCCTAATTTATGACATAATTTAGGTTTATTAAAAAATAAAAAGTAGCCAATTACAATAGCAAGTAATAATAATATATATTTGTTCATATATATTATACTTATATATTTCTAAAAAAATAATTATGGTTTAATCCATTGAATTACTATTTTTACTTATATTACTATTAATATCACTATATTTATCATCTAAATCTTTATACATACTATTTAAATCAATTTTAATTTTTTTAATGTTTTTATCACCACCCATTTGTATTGATTCTTGTTTATCAATTTTTTTTTCATTTTTTTCATTCATCACACCATTAGTATCTATTCTAATTGTTTTTTTATTTGACTTTGATTTGTCTATGGATTTATCTATGGATTTGTCTATGGATTTGTCTATTTTTAATGATTTGTCTATGGATTTGTCTATTTTTAATGATTTGTCTATAGACTTTGATTTATCTATTTTTAATGATTTTGATTCGTCTATGGATTTATCTATAGACTTTGATTTGTCTATTTTTAATGATTTTGATTTATCTATGGATTTGTCTATAGACTTGGATTTGTCTATTTTTAATGATTTGTCGTCACCACCAGATAATAATGAATCTGCTTTAGGGATATTACTTAATTTATCTAAATCATTTTGTGATGATCCATGTGATTTAATTAGTCTACTAAAGTTTTCAATTTCTTTTGTTTTACTTGGTAAACTTTCTACCATATCATTAAGTTCTGATTTCATAGAAACAATAGATAATGTTTTTTCTATTTTACTACTTGCGCTATCAGGTTTATAACTATCATGTATTTCATTAATAGTAACTGGATAATTAGATAGATTACCACTTTTTTTATTATAACTCTTTATTTTCCACATAGTTAATATAGTTATAAATGGATAATCTACTAAATCATCACTATTTTCTATATATTCTAAAATATATTTCTTAACTATACAATTATCATTTGTTTCATCATACAATATTATATATGGTCCAATAGTATCCAATAATAATTTATTTGTTTTAGTATATTCCCTATAAAATACATTTTGTAATAACATTTCTTTTTGGAGTTCCTCCTTAATTACATTAATTCTATATTCTAATGTTTCCAATTCATCATTAGATGGTAATTGAACAACTATATGATTATATGTTATTTTAGGTGTTAATAGGTCATTAAATAATAATTGTTCCGCCTCATAATTAGCAACATCTTTATTTTTATTAATATTAAATTGTAATTTAAATAATCTTGGTTCATTCGTATATTCATAATTAACTTTCATATTATCAAAATCTAATACACTGTTTTTACAAATCATAAATATAGTATATACAAATTCTTTTTCATAAACATGGTCGTCTAATAATATCATACCATCTAATTCTAAATTTATTAATATACTAAATTGCGAATCATGTGTATTATCTAACATCATATTTTTTATTAATTGTTCAGTATTAGCAATATTACTATATTGTATAAATTTTGTAATATATTTATAAAATATTTCCGATAATTCACCTGTTACTTCTTCAGGTTGTAATTTAATATCTAAATTATAAGGTAATATGTTATTTTTAAATGTTACATTAACATTATATACACTATTTTCAATATTTTCGCTATAATCATACCATTGTGTATTATTAATACCAGTTAATGATAATGTATCAAATACAAATAGGTTATCTTTATCTATATTATTATTTATATTATTATATATTAATGAATAATGATTTACTTTTTCACTAAATGTTTTAAATGTTGACATATTTTCAAATTCATTACCAACTAAATTAGTATTCATTATTTTAATTTCTCTATATTTTAATCTTTTATATAACATAGACATATCATTACCATAACCCCATATATTATTTGGAAATCCATTAATATATTGTAATGTCATTAAATTTATAGAAACTACCCCATTTAAATCATCTTCCATATTTTTAATACTATAACTATTACCAGATATATGTATTGGTGAATTTGGATAATATCGATATAGGTCATAAGCGTCTTCTTTTGGTATTACATTAACACTATGAATAATAAAATGTAAATTTTCATTAGGATATTTAATTGAAAATTCTCTTATAACGCTATTTATAAGTGCACCTTTGTTAAATTTAAGAGTATCTTTTAAATTTTGATTAATAATACAATCAGGATACGTATCTACTTCTTGATTATTTTGACATGCTAAAACATAAATAGCTTCTATATTATTATACATATTTATAGTATCCATCATTTTTTGTAATGATAATAATAAATTCAGTGCTTTAGCATAATTATCATCTATTGTATTATATGGAATAATAAATATTATTCTTTTAGTAATTGGTAAATCCAAATCATAATGTTTAAATTTTTGTATATCATCATTAAAACATAGTCTGGTGAAAGTTAATTGATTTTTAACTCTATTATGTATATAAGGTGTTAACATAGATAGTTTATTAACAGAATAGCTATCTAATATAAGGAATGTTTTTTGGACTTCTTCGTCTATTCCATAAATGGTAATTTTACCCTGATCATCAATATAAATATTAGTATCTGTATTTTCTTTAATATAATCAGTTAATTCTGATACTATTTTAATTTCTTTTTCATATTTTACTTCTTTTATAAAATTTAATTTATTAATTGCTTTCATAGCCATTAACATATTATTTTGATTACCACTTAACCGATATTTATATTTATTATCATTACCTATTAATGAATATGGTATAATCTTAATACCATATAATTTTGTTAATACTTCCCTATTTTTACCACTATTAGCTTCTAACATTCGTTTAACATTACTATTTATAGTTATATATTCAATTATTTGTGGATTTTTCTTTATAATACCATAATTATTATATACTATTTGATCATTTGAACATAAACCTCCAATATTTTTAAAAATATTAGTAAATGTATTAGTGACTGTTTCTAATGTAAACAGTCTTTCACCTAATAATTGTGCGTTTTTTGCTATAGTTTTTGAAATCTTAGGATGTTTATTTAACCATTCAACAATCTCTTCTAAATTATCCATATTACTATTAATGGGGACATAATTAGCTGTTTTATAATTTTTAATTGTAATATCAAATGGTATTAATTGATCTTCATACCATAATTTATAACTATTTTGAGATTTTACTCTTATTATAAGAGCACCTATTTTTAAGAAAATACTAATTTCAGCACAAGCACTATAACTATCAATAGCTAATAGATATTTGTATCGTAAAATTTCTTTAATATTAAATTGTTCAGTATTTTCGGGTGTATTCATAATAACATCATTAATAGATAATAGATTCTTTTTAACAAACTTAATATACATATTTTCATTACTTGTATATCTTCTTGAAAGATCCATTAATATTTGACGTTGACTTGTATTCTCTGTAACACTATCACTTGGCATAACACCTCTAAAATATAAGGTATCTAATCTACTTTCCCATGGTAGAATAGTAAAATTATTATAACATAACATAACATCAATTGTAGATGGTATAGGGACATCTTTAAATAATTTATTACTACATGTGCTTAATACAGGTAAGTATTTTTTATTATCAAAAGGTAAACATGGGTATTTATCGCGATTAATAAAGAATTCACAATCTGGTATTAATGACTTTTGACATAATTCTTTTAATATAATTTTATACATATATATTTGATTTTCAGACCATAAATCATATTCTTTATATTTTTTTAAAACAACATTATCAATATACCAATCAATAGTAGATAGGTTATGCTTACTATTATCATTAAACATTTTAGTAAAAAATTCACTAAAACCACCATTTAAAATATTATTGTTAATACTAAATTCATTACGGAATATATTATCTTGTGATGGACTATTTACAAATGGTTCAAAACAAACTAATGAATTTTTAACAATTTTTACATATATACCACTTTTAACATCATTAAACATATAATTAAATGTATTTTGGAATTCCTTTGTTCCCAGATTATCACCATATATTGTTAGTAATTCATTATCATGATTACTAATATAATTTCCCTTAAAATGACTTCGTTTACAACTTAAATAATTATAACAAACTACTTGGTTATCAGTAATATACATATATTGACGATCATTTTTAATATTATTAAATTTATGCCTTATCATACCACCTCCAGAAAAATATTGTAAATTATGGGTGGCTTTTTTCTCTTCTGGATTTCCATTATAAACAAATAATTTTAATTTAAATAAACTCATATATTCATTATATTTTTCATCTGGAGAACTGATAATACCTTCAATATGGTTATATAATTCATTACATAATACTTCGCCACCTAAACTAATATGAATATTACTATGATTAACATTTAATAGATCTGTTTCATCAATATAATTATAATCATATTCGCTGGCTATTCTCATTATTTCTGAATTATTCATAATATTTATAACACCATTATAACCCATTATTTTATCATCAACTGTAAATGAAAAATTATCAATTTTAGTTATTTTACAATAATCTGGTATATCTATTTCAGTTTCATTAAATACTAACATAACTAAATAGCTTTTACCATGTATTTTTAATAATTTTGCTGTATTTTTTAAGAATTGTTTAAAATAGGATTCATTTTGATAAATATCATTATATGGTTGATTTAGATATAGAAGATCAAAACTATTATCATTTTCAATATGTTCGGATGTCATATTTAAATAGGTTTGTATTAGATTAATATTATTATCAATTGTAATATGTTTTCTATTATTTTGTAATGTTCTCATTATTTCATTATCATTATATATAACATTAAGATCACTAAAATTATATTTTTTCATAATATCTATCATATTTATAAAACCATCCATATTATAATTCCATAATGGTATTAATATCTTTTTATCTATGGCTTTTTCATATGAAAGACTTAATACTATATCATTTAAAATATTTAAAATATTTCTAGATGTTTTTATATAAATATTATCTATTTTATCCTCATCAAATATATCAACCATTCTATTATTTGCCCATTTTCTTTCCGTATTTTCAGTTACAAATCTACTGGCGACTGACATAGCTTCATTTTCTTGAAAAAATAATTTGGCAGCATATGGTAGTTCTACATGTGTAAAATCTGTTTTTGTTTTTCCTATTTGGACTTTTTCTTGTTCATTATTTTCATTTATATATTGTATTGTATCATTTGCCATAAATGATTCATATCTACCTTCTTTCGCATTACCAACCGCAGTTAATCCACTATAATTATCAATACAATATTCATATTTATCTGCCCTTTCCATAAAAGTTTCCCTTATAAAACCACTTATACCATGACTTAATAGAGCATCTCTTTCCATCTCCCCTATTCTTAAACCACCACCAACAGCTCTACCTCCAGCAGGTTGGTGTGAAAGTGCTGTCATTTTACCTTTATCGCGTGAATACATTTTATCATCTACTTGATGAACATATCTTTCATAATAGATGGGTCCAACAAATATTTTATGTTCCATCATTTTACCAGTTTTAGGATCATAAAAATATTCATTACCATGTGGTTCATATCCAATCATTTTTAATGCTTCATATAATTTAGGTTGATCATTTTGATTTATAATACTATCTGTTTTTTTAAAATCTGTAATATTATAATTAGTTAATATATTTTCATCTAATATATTATTAAAGGCACTTGGATCACATCTATATTTACTATTTTGATTATAAGCATATAATAGCTCTTTTTTACCAAATACTAACTCTAAAAATTGTCCAACTGTCATACGTTTAGGATATGATTGTGGATTAATAACCATATCTGGCACCATACCATTTTTAGTAAATGGCATATCAGCATGTTTTAAAACCATTCCAATAACACCTTTTTGACCATGCCTTGAACCAAATTTATCTCCCATATTGGGTTGTTTATGTTTTCTGATCCTCATTTTAATTTCTCTATTTTTCTTAAGATCATCATTATTATCAAAATTTATATATTGAACAGCATCTACAAAACCAGTATCACCTTTCTTTACTGTAGTTGAGCAATCTTTATAAATAATTTTACCACCTATCATTTTGTCCTTTGTCTTTGTACATTTAGCAATTAGTGCTATTTCATCTGATATTTTTTTATTTTTATTATTTTCTTTATCAAATACACAACTATCTTTTTTAATATAACCATAATCCATAAATCCATTCTTACCTTGTACTTCAATATCACTATCAGGATCATTTGGTTTATAAAAATATGTTTTACTAAAACTATCACCTTCATGATCTTCTTTATCACTAACCGTTCTGTATTTTACAGTATGAAATAATCCTCTTTGAATACTACTTTGATTCATTATAATAGCATCATCTTGATTATAACCAGAATAGCAGGCAATTGCGACAATAGCATTTATACCTTGGCCTAAAATTTCAGAATGGACAATTTTAGAAATACTAGGATTAACAATAGGATATTGTGGATTACAAAGGATTTGGACTTTATTATCCATTCTTTTGTGAAATTTAGTTGAATGAATAGCCATTGCCTGTTTTTGTTGTCCATTAGCAAAAAGAACACGTGGTGCTTGGTTACTGCCACAAAATGGAATATTAATTGTAATAGCACTTAAAATTAAAAGAGGATGTATTTCACTATAATTATATTTTTTGGTATAACCTATTGTTTCTGGCTTGTTATTTATTATAACTGATTGGCTATCTTCATCTAAAAATGGATGTAATTTTATTAATGAATTATCAGCTTCATCGCCATCTATATATTCAATTATACCAAAACTTAATTCATTGTTGATATTATAGCTATTATCTAATTTGTTAATACCTGTAAGATGTTCCCATATAGTGTTATAGGTATTGGATTTTATATTTGATAATATATTAATATGTTTACAAATATCATCAATTTTATCACTAATAGCAAAAACTGGTCGGACACATCTGGCTGAATCTGTATTAATTAATATTTCCATATCAATTTGATTATATGCTATTGAAACAAACTTTTTAATTGGATTTTTCATACCGTCATTTATATTGCCATCATCGTCAGTATTGTCATTTTCGGAATCTGAAAATCGTTTAAATAATTTTAAAATCTTGACAAATATATCAGCGTTGGATGGACTTATAATGTATTCAAATGATCCATTAATTAATACTTTGACTTGTCCATATATATCATCAATTTTACACATATTAATTTGTGTTAATATTTTGCTAAAATTAATTTGGTTTCCATCAGTTTTAAGATATTTTATAGATACTTTTTGAATAATACTATTAAGTTGTGTATTGATTTTAACACCTAATTCATTATTAAATTTACCATTTTCTAAAAACCATCTAATTCTATCGGGATTATTTCTATTTGAAACAGAACAACCTATAGCAAAATTTTTACGAACACCTACATTTGCTCCATCAGGAGTTTCATAAGGACACATATATCCCCATTGAGTAGCATGTAAACTATGTGGTTCTCTTATTTTAGCACTGGCTGATAATGGTGTATTTATTCTTCTTGTATGTGAAAGGGTTCCAAGATAACAATTTCTATTTAATTCTTGAACAACACCTTCTTTACAGTATGAACCTTTTATACCCCAACAATTTCTAAGGGCATAATTCATACCATCTGTAATTATATTTTTTGGCATTAAACTTTGTTCAATAAAATTTTTCCAAACAGTATCTTTTTGGGGACCAAAAATATATTCATTTATAGCTGATCCACCAAGACTTGCTAATTTATTCATTTTCATATTCATTTGATAAATCATATTATTTTTCAATCTAAAATAAAGATCTCTATATAGGGCAGTTAAAAGAATACCTGATACATCAACTCTTTTAAAACGGAGACTATCTCTATCAGTTTGTTTAGCAATATCAAAATATACTTTAAGGGATTGAAATACAATATAACCCAGATTTAATCCTTTTGAATAGAAACTATTTTGAAATTCCATCTTTTCATATATTTTATCACTTGAATTACTGTTATCTAATTCACTATTTTTCTCTTTATATAAACCAACATGTGGTATAAAAAAGTTATATATTAAATTATCAAGAAGTGAAAAGTTTCTTTTAATATATAGGATACTATCAGGATTATCAGATGTATTAATATTGGTTGGTTTTTTTACAGATGATTTTTTTTCCATAATTTCTATTAAAAATAAATAAGCGTCAAATTGATTTTTAATATTTCCAGAATCTATTATACTACTACGTAATATATCAATACAATAGCCTGAAAACTCATTATTTAAATTATAAAGAATTGATTTAAATATTTCTTTATCACTTTGAAAACCCAGAGCTCTATATAATATAAATAATGGCACTGGTTGTGTAAATCCAGGTATTTCAATACGAATTGGATTATGTTTTACTAACTCATTAGGTTTTTCTCGTAATATAAGTAATTTTGTAATTCTGGCAGGTTGGAATTTATCATGGGGCATAGACCGTATTTCTGTTTCTAAAATTGTTTCATCTGAATCTTTTGATTTTTTAATAAATATTCTATTTTCAACTTGCCTTTCTTGAGCGACAATTACTTTTTCACTACCTTTCATTATAAAATAGCCACCATTATCATATGTGCAATCCTCTTTTTCAAAATTTTTTATTTTTTTTCCATCTCCATTTTTTGCCTCTGTATTATTATAATTGTTACCATGGATATATCCCCTAAACATACATGGTATTTGACCAATATTTATATTTATTTTTTTATTACTGCCTGAATCCGCAGATTGAGAACTATTACTTGGATATATTATGTCCCATGATTCAGTATTTAAATCATTACTTTGTTTATATTCTATTTCTATATTGACATAATGGTCTAACATATAACTGGTATTATTTAAACGATAATCTAATATATTTTTATTTTCTTCACCTAAACCATATTTTGGATCTGAAATTGTAATTTTATAAAAGTGGTATTTTTTAGTTTTACCATCACTATCAGGATTATCATATCTAAAATTAAGATCAGCATTGAATTGGTTAATAATCTTAGAAACTTCAAAATCTAAAAAATGTTTATATGACTCAGTTTGTATTTTACTTAAATTATGATCTTCACTAAAAATTGATTTTATAATATCTATAATACCTTTTTCTTTATCACCTTTTTCATTAACATCTACTTGTTCTCCCATTCTATATATTATGTATATATTGTTTTTTTAAATCTAATCTTTTTTATCTTTAATTCTATTATAGGTATTATTAATATGTGGTTTATATAATAAAAAATGGAAAAGACAATGAATAGTCATATCAACTTCATCTATAGGTTTTAAATTTAGATTTTCTATAGAAAAATTATTTATTTTATATAAAAGGTTTTTTTTTGCTATAGAAAAATCATCATTCTCTAACTGTGGTTTTTTATTTTCAAAAATTGGTTTTATTTTTTTGGGATTAGATATTAAATCCAATCCAATACTTTTTTTATTAAAAAATTTATTATTCATATTAATAATTTATTATATTATATTATAGTATAATGAACATAATAGAGTTAATTTTAGTATTAGTTATAGTATTATCTCAATTGGGTGCTTTTATGCTAATTAGTTCATTAGCAAAAAGAATAAGAAATATAGATTTATCTAATAAAATAGGAGACTCACATGATGAATATGCTAAAAAATGTAAAAAAGGAAAAAAATAAACATATATAAATTAATTGATAATAAAATAAAAGGTTAAGAATGGATGAATAAAAAATCTCTATACATATTATAATGATAGGTGGAGATTCAAAAGCCATGAGTACCTCAAGTATTATTCTTATTTTAATATTAATACTACAGGTAATATTATATATATATGCTTTCACAACATATCATAAATTAAAAGATAGAAGAGGTCCCCCAGGTAGAGGAACATGTCCATATTAATTTTTTATACCATATAGTAATGGTATTATTATAGATAATATATCTTTATTATCGCAATTTTTAAGATGTTTAATATCGTTAATATTTTCATTATAAACATCAAGAGCGTTAAATATATCATTAATTTTATTAATATAAATGGGGTTATTAATATCATTATTCCAATTTTCAAGAAGAATACTAAAATTATTTTTTAAAATATCTATTTTAGTATCAAATATTTTATGGATATTATTCATTAAATAACATCTATAAAAAAACTAAATATATTTTACGTAAAAATATTTTACTTAAAAATAATTATTTAATTTTACTTTCTTTTTCTAATAAATATATAAATGTTATTATAAAACCCTCTATATGTATTATTTGTTTATTACTTGTTAACATATTTTTTTGAAATAAGGTTGCTTTATTTAATAATATCCTTTTATGTTCTACTAATTTTAATTTATTATAAAAAAACAAGTAACATTCCTTAATTATATTTGTATTATCTATATTATAATTCAATATTGTATAAATATGATCACGTATCATAAATATATTTTTGTATTTATTTTTAATAATGGTATTATATACAATTTCTGGAAAATTATAAATGAATGTTTTTTTATCTATAGTTACATTATTAAATTTAAAAAGTGTTTCTCTAATATTATGTCTATCTAAATTTATATTTGTTCCATATAATTTATTTAAATTATCAATATCTTCTTGATTAGGTGATCTACATTTTAATAGTGTAAACCTACTTATTAATTCGCTTGTAATTTGTGATATATTATTAGATACAAATATAAATCTACATGTATTATAATATTTCTCTAATATACGTTTTAGGGCATTTTGAGCACTTTTAGATAATAAATTTACATTTAATATAATACATACATTAAAACTATTTGTAGATATATTTTTAGTAGACATGAATTGTTTAATAAATTCTACAAGAACAGTTTTATCATAATTCATGTATTTTGATGGATCAATTATATAATGGAATTTAGATTTTCTTAATGAAATATTTATTAAAGTATTACCTATTTTCTGATCATAATTTATTTGTTCCATTTTATTAATATCTTCTCCATATAAATTATAAAGTAGGCAATTAACTAATGTTTTTTTACCACTATATTTAAGTCCATAAAATAATAAATTATACATAGTATTATTTTTTTTACAATAACTAATATATTTTTTTAATCTATTTACAAGTTCTTTTTGTGTAACAAAATCGTCCAATGATTTTATATTTTTATCAAACATATATAATTAAATTAATATCTCTTTATATAAATATGAGTAAAATATATAATCCTATTAATAATAATTTTATAGATATAAATTCTAAGGAAGGTCAAAAATGTATTGTTTGTTATCAATTAGCAAATCAATGGAAAGAGGAAACTGAAACCCCATTTGATTTTATTAAAGATGATAATGGTAATCAATATAGTATACATGAACAAAAAGGGAGAGATATATTAAAAAAAAATGAAATGACATTAATGAATGGGGGTGCTAAAATATCTAAAATGATAAAAAATATAATATCCGGTGAAAAATCTAAAAAGGAATCTATTGCTAATAGTGAATCATTAAAAACAGAATCTATTGC
>CERI01006734.1_pt1 | contig 15804 bp, 15 predicted proteins | sample 350261 | NCBI WGS metagenome assembly CERI01 (sample SAMEA2620979, study PRJEB7988) | marine metagenome | isolation source: saline water (ENVO:00002010), including
ACCATGCGAAGTAACCATATGAACCACCATTATTTCCTGACGAAGAAAACAAGTAGCAATAAGGAAGTTCTGGCTCTGGTTCAGGCTCAGGTTCTGGTTGTGATTCTGGTTGTGGTTCAGGTTCTGGTTCTGGATGCATAAGTTCTGGTTCTGGTTGTGGTTCTGGTTCTGGCTCTAATGAATTATCTTCTGCATCTATCCATAAATTATAACTAATATTAACAGATAATCCTTGGTAATATTGTAAATAGTTTTGAATCCATGACGAATACGCAGTGTATAGTTGTGAATTAGTATCATTATTCTTTAAATATGATACATGAATTGGTGTATGATTAATATAATTTCCAGATTCATCAAATTGACTAACATTCGATATATACACATTTTGTCCTTGATAACCTCCATTAGTAATATCAACCCATTCATTTGGTATTTCAAATAAATCTTGATTTGTATAATTGTCGTAATCAAAATAAATTTCTTGGTCTTGTAATATATCATCAATATATGGTTGTCCCAATGCGGAAATACCCGGTGAAGTTTGATTATCTAAATTAATTCCACTAATTTTGAAAAGATAAAATGATTCATTAACATGCCCAGATTTTTTCATTTGTATTTTCCCATTATTGTATCTGATACCAACTTCTAATTGACTAATATAGAAGTAGTCAATTGGTACTTCAAAAATAAAATAATTATTGCTATTATAATCTTGATTATCAATCATTTCTTTTGTATCACCTTGAGTGATATTTTGATTAAATGTATTACCAATAATATCATCTGCACTAAATAAATAAAAACCAGGAATTATAGAATTGAATGTAATGTTAATAGTATATGTATCATTATTATTGAGTAGAGGGAATATTTGTACTCCAATAGGTAATATAAGTTCTATGGTATAAGATTGTGAATTAGTATTGTAATTAACAATTTGAACGCCTGAATTATCAATATAATAATTATTATGATTGAAAGTTAAATTATTGAATGAATATGGATTATCTTCGTTATAAATAGTATATACAGTATAAGACGGGTCATTCTGCATAATACCTTCTGTAACTGGAATAATATTATGTCTATCAAAGTAATTAATACCGTCTGTTTGATATCCAGTTGTAGTTCTTCCTCCCGAATTTTGAATAGTAATGCTTAAAATATTATTATAGTTGTCAAAATATGATGAACCAAGAATCTGAAAATCTGCATACTTTTCTGGTTCTGGTTCAGGTTCTGGTTCAGGTTGTGGTTCTGGTTGTGGTTCTGGCTCCGGTTGTGGTTCTGGTTCTGGTTCTGGTTCTGGTTCTAATACTTTGTATGATAAATTATATTGATTTCCGTTAATAAATAATCCATAAACATTTACATCAAAAGTGCATTGTACATTATCCCCTTGTATAACAATATCTGTGATTTGATATTCATTATTATTGTAATCATATACGAATACAAATTCACTATTTAGTGATAACCCGACTCTATGTAACACAGGGTTCCATTGTGTTTCATAAGTAATATATCTGAACGATGCTTGGTATTCTATTCCTGAACTATCGATACCCGGAAATGGGTCATAAGAAGAATTTCCCCATCCAAATGCGAAGAAAGAGTTCATAAGCATTTCGGGTTCTGGTTCTGGTTCTGGTTGTGGTTCTGGTTCTGGCTCTGGTTCAGGCTCTGGTTCTGGTTGTGGTTCTGGTTGTGGTTCCGGTTCCGGCTGTGGTTCTGGTTGTGGTTCAGGTTGAGGTTCTGGTTCTGGTTGTGGTTCTGGTTCTGGTTCTGGCCCTGGCACAACTTCAAAGACATGATAATTATTAGTTGAATTCGAATTATCATCTGATTTGAATAGATATAAGCCACTATTAATATAGTCAAATGTAATTGAAATATTTATTTCATCTCCGTCTATTAATTTTGGTGTAGTAGTAAATTCAAATGTTTGATTATTAAAGTCTATAGTATAATTATCTTGGAAGTTATATTGATTTCCTGTAAGTTGATAATTATTAGATATTTCGTAAAATTGTTGATAATTAGTTGTATTTTGTAAATGATAAGGGATAGAATTCCCACTATTATCATCAATATAAAAAGTATTATCGCCAATTCCGGTATTAATAGGACGAATATAGTGAAAATCGTATTCACTTCCAGATGAATCAGTAATCATTTGTCCAACATTTTTAATAGTAAATGTAATTGTTTTAATATCATCAATATGAGCTAAAGTGGATTGATAATTGTAAATAAAAAAATCAGCGGGGTCTGGTTCATCTGTAGTATTAAAATCAATAGAATTGATATTAAATGACAACCAAAGTGAGTTTGTAATACTTTCTATAACAATTCTATAATGTTTAAAGGTGTAATTAGAATTCATTTGTATATGTGGTATTGATATAGCTGTATTTTCATTGAATATATCAAACTGAATAGTATTTGTCAAAACCGTTTGTGCATTAGTATTTTGACTGTCAAAGTCATTATTATCAGAACCAATTAATCTTATATTTTGAGGCAATGGTCTTTGTTCATTTGAATTTCTAACGACAAATCTCATATATTGATATGCATATTGTGCATCATGAAAATTAGAATCGTAAAATCTATTGAATTGTATCCATTCACCATAAGATTGAATAATATTTCCTGAATAATCTTTACAATATGTGTGTAAATTATTATTAGCATTTCCATTTAAATCATACGAATTAACTAATGTATCATCATCAGTAAAATTTTTCCAATTTTTATTTTGAATTTTCAAGTTAATTGGTAAATAATTATTATTGAAAGATGATGATGTTTGAATAAATTTAAAGAATGAAATATTAGATATATTAACATTTTGTGAATTGTGGTTAGTAGTATTACTAATAGTATGGACAATTAAACGATAATAGTTAAAAGTCTTATTAAAACCATTAATAATATGTGTCATATCAATAACGGCTTCATTTAGATTGTTATATTGTAAATCTATATTTTGTGCAATAATATTTCCCGAATTATCTGATTTATCCATATCATCATAATCACTTCCTAATAAAGAAATGTTACTTGGAGTTCTATATGTATTGTTTGATATAATCATTGCATAACCTATAAAAGATGCATCATCATAATCCGATTGTTGGTAATTCATTGTTTGAATCCATTCCCCATAGAATATATCATTATTAGAATAACTATAAGTATTATTTATAAATATCCCACTTGTATCATATGCATATTGTGATTCCCATTGTCCAGTCTGGATATTTTGGTTGTTAATGGAAGAACTTGCAGTGTAATATCCTTCATTAGATTGTGATTCTTGTTCCTGAGCTTGTTGCTGTTTATTCATTAAGAATTTTTTAAAATTCTGTCCTTTAGCTTTACTAAGAGCATATCCGAAATGTTGTTGGTGTCTTCCTCTTGATAAATTCTGAGTACCCAATGCAATTGTGACATCTCTTCTATTCCGAATACTTTCGGAAGATTTAATAACCATTATTTAATCTAAAATTTTAATTTTAGTTATTAAAATGAAAGTTTAAAGCAGTTCCAGTATCCATTTGTTTCCACCCTGAAATATTAAGAGTACCATTATGTGCATTAATATGACATTTTTTACAGAGTACAACTAAGTTAGATACATTATTCTTGTGATAATTATCAATGAATCCATCTTTATTAGCTCTACACTGCATATTAATATGATGAGTATCTAATGGTAATGCCATATCATTATCTGGTATATATCCACATACTTCACATGCCGATAATACAACACCTTTGTTATATCGTGATCTTTTTGAAATAGATTGTTGTTTTTTATTAAAAGATTGTCGTTGTAACATTTTAATAAAAAGGGGGTCTTTAAATATTTTTTGTGCAACAATAGTTCCATAATTTCTTTCAGTTGGTGGTCCTTGTGTAATAGTTCTTTCAAATAATAATCCATTTTTATTAACTTGTACTTTGAGATGAGCAATCTGTATATTGGAAATATGTGAAATATGATTTATTAATTCAAATAGATGTGTAGCAAAAATAAAACTGGATTGTTTGTTACTTATCCATTGTAACATAGTAACAACAATTTGATTAGCAGATTCTCTTTCTGTAGATGCGCAAAATTCATCTGCTAATATAAGTGATTTATTATTAGCATTTCGAATACATGTATTCGCTTCTCTAATCTCACATATAAATGAACTATGAGATTCAAATAAATTATCATTATTTCCAATTCTAACCAATATTTTTTGATATGGTGAAAGAATCAAACTTGAGCATGGTACAAACATTCCTGCTTGTGCCATAATAACCGAAATACCGACACTTTTTAATAGTGATGATTTACCAACAGAATTGACACCATAAAGTAAATATGAATTATCTTTGCCAAGTGTAATATCATTTGGTACAAATGTTTTCTTTTCTTTTGACAACAATTGTTCTATAATAGGATGTCTTAGTTTAGTAGCTTGAAAAAAGGAAGTTTCATTGTAACTAAGTGTTGGTCTAACATAATTCCATTCAATTGCTATAACCGCATATGAATAAAACACATCAATCCAAGTTAATGATTCAATAATAAATGATAAACATGAATAGTAATATTTATCATACCATTTTGAAACAATATCGGAAACATATTTTTTAGTAGCATTTTCAATTTTTGTATTGAGTGCAAAGTATTTATCACTAATATCTTTAATAATCTTTGAACAAATCTTAGAATTCGAAGTAGAATTAGTAATAGTCATGTTATGGGGGTTATCTGTATTTAGTATTTCTTGAATTTTGCGTCCTCTTTTTTTAGTAGTTTCATAAAAGAATCCATCTTTATCAGTATTTTTAAGATAAATGGGTTCTTGAATAAGATTTGATAGATATAATCTGAATTGTTCAAATTCTTCATCATATTTTAGTTTTGTTTCATAAAGATTATCTAATTCTGGTATTATACCTGTGTTAAAAACATTACCATTATTTGTTTTACAATTATCTATATTAAAGTAATTTGTAATACTTGAACAATATTCTTTAAATGTATTAAAAATGTCTTGATTGGGAATCCAATCAAATTGGACTTGTTCATTTTGGAAAATTTGAATAAGTTTAGTAATATTTGTGTTAATATTAGCAATGCGAGGAATATCATTGTTTGGACATATTTTGCTTAAGGCAAAACGTCTATATAATCTATTTAAGTCACATATTTTCAAATGTGTTTTAGTATAATTAATTAAGTTTCGATTATTGATAAATAGATCAACGGAGTCATATCTTTTTTGTATAATGTCTATATTAGATGATGGAGATTTCAATAATGATATAACTTTTTTAGAACCAGCATTTGTAAGAGTTTTATCAATAAATCGTAAAAGATTGTTAGATTTGTTATAGGAAATAATTTGTAATTTTTGAAGGGTATTATTATAATATTCCAAATAATTATTTTGAGAATTATAGTTATGAATGTTCGGTCTTGGTAGATTTTGTACAAATAGAGGTTCGTGTTCTTTTAAGAAATCAAGCATTAAAATAAGATTACCAACATCTCCTGTAAGAAGTGATGACAATTGTAGAGAATCAATAATATTTTCATATATAGTATCATATTTCTTAAAATATGATTCTAATGAATTGTTTTGATATACTTTAAAATCCAAAAACTCATTTTTTGCAGTTTCTGGTTTAATAAAATTATGATGAAACAAAATTTTGCTGTGACTAATATCAGGAATATGTACATTATCTTCTGAAACAATATTTAATATAACCTCATTAGCATTATTATCGCAAACAAATTGTATTAAATTTTCATAAACCTCTTGAAAAGAATGACCTGGTTCTTGATTATTAGCATGAATATCAATTTCTCCCCTGTTTGAATCATATTTTGAGTAGTATGCATAATAGTCATTTTGTTCATGTTCTACTAAAACAGAAATGAGAATAGATTCTGTATCGTCATTATCACTGTCAAAGGAGCATCCAGGCGAGACAACTTTAACAACTCCTCTTTTGATAGGGTCTCTTGATATTTGATCAACATATACGATAGTATAATTTTCAGATAATAATCTTTTTTCAAATCTTTTATAGCTGTGATCTGGAAATCCTGCCATCCATGCATATTCTTGCCCATTGTTATCACATCCTGCTTTTTTTTTAGTGATTCTTATTTGTAATATATCTCTACTAACATGTATTTGTGTGGTATTTTCATCCCATGCATATACTTCATAAAAACTACCAGTTTGCATCCAAACAATAGTATTTTCTCCGTATTTTTGTCTATATTCTTTAGTAATTTCTAAATATTCATCTACTAATAATTTTGGCATTGTGTTATTCTAAGTGGTATCTTAGTATATAATAGTGAAAAATTCTTAAGTAATTATAATGAGCAAATTCATTGTTTACTATGAGTCTTTTTAGTTGTCTAAAAAATGGCTATTGATAAATAATGGAAATATGGTTCGATGATACAAAGGATGATGAGTGTCCAATATGTTTTCAGAATAAAGCTTATGTTCAATTTGTAAAGCTTGAATGTGAGCATGAGATATGTATAAGTTGTTATTCTTCATGGCATCTTGACAGAAGAAAGACTGAGTGTTGTATATGTCGGAAGGTATCATCAAATCTGAGTGAAGATTCTAAAGAGGAATCAAAAGAAAATATGGGTGAAGGAACTTTGGAAAATAGAAATAATCAAAATAAGAAATGTATGATGTATTGCGTATTAATTCCTGTATGTGGATGTATAATAATCTTATGCATATTCGACATAAAAATATCTTTATTTCTATTATTTTTAATTATATTTGTTATAAGTTTCAAGAAATGTAAAATAAATAACTAATTTTTGCGACAACAAAAATCCAGAGTATAAAGATTATTTAACAATAACAATTATGGCGACATTTGAATCCAATTTACCAGTCGAAGAAGATTATTTGGAAGTTGATCCCGAAATTCCTGGACAAAAGTATGTATGTATGTCTTTTATTTCTCCTCAAAACGTACATGGTCGAAAGGACGTATTGTTTATTGAGAAATTTATGAAAGAATTTGCAAAAGAACAAAACCAAGGTGTTGAATCGGATAGTGTAACAATTAATGTAAATGAAATAGCTAAAAACTATGAGGATTATATTGCTGTACATGAGCAATCCTTGGAAGATGAATATCATGCAAAAATAGGATGCAAAACATCTGTGCAAGGTTTAAAAATTCGTGGTGTGTATGCTCATTACGAAGAGGCTCAAAAACGTGCCAAACTTCTTCAAGAGAGCGATCGTGACCATAACGTATATCTTGGTCAAGTTGGTTATTGGCTTCCCTGGGATCCTAATCCTGGAGATGTAAAAGACGAAGTCTATTTGGAGAAGGAATTAAATGATTTAATGCGTGGTTACAAGTCTAATATGGTTCAAAAGGATCTATTTTATAATGAACAAGTAAATAACTACAAGAAAGAAGCTGCTGCGGCTACTGAAAAAAAGAAACGTGAATTGGAAGAACAACTAAAGACTGCTGAATATGCCGAAGAAGTAAAAGAACCCGAAACGACTGTTTAGTCTGTTGTATTAGGTAAATGTGTTTTCCTATTCTCATTTAATTCATAATTAAATTCTATTACATATACAGTTATCATAATAATAGAAAGTCCAGGAAAAATAATATCAAACATAGGTAATATCATTTTATAGATCAATATTTTTAGTATTATTAAAAATTAATATTATATTGTATAATGTACAATATTAGAAATTTACAGTTAAAAAGAGATCAAGAATTACGTAAATTAAATAACGAGAGATGTATGACAAGTACTGAATGTGATGTGCCAAAATGTAATTGGGTATGTGAATCTGAACCGTGTGCCAAAGATTGCACACCTCGTTGTGAGCCTCCCCAATGTCGTGTTCAATGCGAACCACACAAACCCCCTGTATGTAATATAGAATGTCCTGCTCCCAAATGTCGAGTAGTATGTAAAAAATTAGAATGTGGTGATAAATGCTATACGGAATGTCAGAATATTGGTTGTAAATTAAATTGTGTTCCACAGGAACCTGAATGCAAAACAATATGTGATAAGCCTAAATGTGAAAGTGAGTGCATATTGCCTAAGTCTTGTCCTTTACCCAAATGTTATATGAAATGCGATTAAATTTAAATAGTTGTAGAAAATATAAAAAAAACAAAAAATGCTAATATAACAAAGCCAACTCCAATGTAAAAAATTCTATCCTTTTTCCAAAAAATATCAATTAAAATATTTAAAATAATTGAAATTTTTTTCCACCATTCTCCACCATAGTCTTTTTTGAGTGGCTCATATCTATCTGTATCTAAAAAATCAATAATAATTTTATGCCAAGTTAAAACAAACTCATCAACTAATGATCTCAATGATTTGTCTAAAAATGGATTATTACTTTGTTGGTATTTGTTAGAGTATTGAGGTCCTTTTGGTATTTTAGTTTCTTTGAAAACCTTTTCTTGTTCGATAAAATTATCCATATCTGCTGCTAATAAGTTTTGATCTTCATTATATGTACTTAGAACCATATTTGTATAACAATTATATTATAAAAATAAAAAAAATGACGTAAAATTCTATAAATAAATGTAGTATATTGATTATAGTATATATTGATTATAGTATATATTGATTATAGTATTAATATTGTAATATCTATGGATATTTTATATGGTGAAGTATTTGCATGTTCTAATTTAAGAAAAACAATTTGGATTTCATGTGATAATATAATATTGTATTGTAAATCGGATAATGAGCAAAAACTGGTTTATAAACAGAAAATATCTATAAAAAGATATGATATAAATAGTATAAAATTAGATGAATTAGATGAAATAGATGAAATAATTCCTGAATTATGCAAAGCTTTATGTACATCATATGATTTATTTTCAGTGGAATTGGATAAAATAAATATTGGTGAAATAGATTCTCAATTCAAAATAATTAGTGGAAAATTGGAATTATCGAGTAAAACTCGATGGGGTGTAAATAGTAAAGGTTTAATGCGTTATTCTTTCAAACCACTTGATAGGTCATATCCAAAATATATTGTAAGTTCTAAATTAAAACCATGCGAAATGGATATTTATGGTAGAATTGAAATCAATGAATGGAAAAATGTGGATGCTCATCCTTATGGAAATTTTGTTGAAAAATTATGTGATGTAATTAATGTTGAAGAATATGAAAATGTAATAATATCATCTAAATTAGTGTTTCCTCGTAATCGAAATAATATAATGCGGTCTGAAACAAAAAGACTAAAAACTTGTGAAAAATGTATATCTGAAATAAATGAGGATTGGACAAAAGTAATAGACACATATTCTATAGATCCAATTGGTTGTACGGATATAGATGATGCAATAAGTATAAGAAAAGATAATGAAGTTGAAGAATATGCAGTACATATATCCAATCCAACATTATGGTATGAAAATATGTCTGAAATAGATAAATTATCAAATAATCAAACAACTTCTATATATACAAATAGAAATATATATCATATGATTCCAAAAATATTATCTACAGATAAAGCTTCTCTAAAAGAGAATGAAGTTCGTAATTGTATATCTGTAATATGGAGTATATGTAAATCAAATGGGTCATTATCTACACGAGTTGTAAGTACATCTATAATGAATAGAAAAAACTATTCTTATGATGAATTTGATAATGAAGAACACAGTGATTTATATGAATTATTTAACAAAATTTGGAATACAAAACCTGAAAATTCACATGACTTAATAGAAAAGTCTATGATAAGTGCAAACGAATATGTAGCCAAATATTTATGTGAAAATATAAAAGAAAGAAGAAATATTCTTTTAAGAAAAACAGTAAATAATGGTGCATGGTATTTGCCTTATAGTAATTCATGTTCAAATAGTCATGATTTGATAAATGGAAATATATATACGCACTTTACAAGTCCTATTCGACGATACGCGGATCAAATAATACATCGGCAGTTAATGTCACTTATTAACAATGATGAGTGCAATTCTAAGTTAGATATAGATACAATAATTCGAATGAATGTTGTAAAAACGAAAGCGAAACAAATAGAATCTGAGTTAAAATGGGTAAGTATTGCCAAGCCAAACCAAAATGTGATGTTAAAAGGTACTTTACTATATGTAAGTGAATTAAATGCACGTATTCATATAACTGAACCAATTGATAGTGAAATAAATGTACCAATTGTATCAAATAAAATATATGATTTAGTGAGTATAAAAACAGAAAAAGATTCTTATATATTGAATTTAGATAATTACACTTTCACATTTACACCAGGTAATGTAACACTAAATTTGTTTTGGATACATACTTATGGTTTGGAGGGTTTGAAGTTTGAGTGGTTAGATCCTCCAATATCAAATTGGTTGAATAATAATAATATTATTGAATGATGATTTATATTTTTTGTAAGTTAGAGAAATAGTCTTGATTGTTAGATGCATCTTCATATCCTTGATTATACAATTTATTTGCCAATTCTGTATTATTAATAAATTGTAGAGAACCTGCATATAATATAACTTTCATATCCTCATCTATATTTTGAAAAGTATTAACCCGTATGTTAATCCATTCTTGAGATTGACCTTTATCTTCTAATGATATTGGTATTCCCCCATCAATATAATGTTCTCCTCTATATTGTCTTGACATATTTCCAAATATAACTGGAATCCAACAAGATGCCACAATACATTCTATAACATCTTGAATTGATTCCCAGTTATTAATATATATTTGGTTATATCCAAAAAGAGTAATTCTGGTCATTTTAATCGATAGAGAGTTATTAATATGAATTAAATGTTCATGTGTAATAATATTATTTAGATAAGATAGTAATAAATGTAATGATTCTGGTTTAAAAATGGAAAAAAAGATAGGTGAATTATCTGATATATCATTATGAATCCATGGTATAATAGAATTATCCCATATATACCTAATATTAACTTTAGTACTCAAAAGAAAAGCTGGTATTGAGCCACCAGATACTCCACAAAATTCTAAATTATCTAAATTATAATTTTTTTGTATAAATTCTGCAATTCCCATATAATAATATAAAAGACCCCCGGACCCATAAAATTTAATACCTTTCATTAAGTATCTTTTAATAGATGAGTTTTATTATCTATTAATATATTACTAATAAATTGATATGCGTTAGATACTTGTGAGATTTCTCTTGCTCCGGTTAATATAACTTTTCCACTTTGAAATACAAGTATTGTGACAGTTTTACATTCACCTGAACCATTTCCATTTCCCCTTCCTGCACACATATATGTATTTCCAAATAGCTGCTTACATAGACACTTTCCAGTGTGAGTCGGATTAATTTTATTATGATAATATTTAATTATAACAGCTGGATGTGTGCATGGTTCAAATGATGATATTAGGTCATATTTATCTCTGACTAAAGAATCCAGTTCATATCTTTTAATATTAAAATTACTCGCAAAATCACTGTTAATCATAACAGGAAGTTTTGTCATAATACTAATTTTATTATCAATTCCAAATAAGTTACATACTTCTTTTCTATAAAATGAGATACCTTTGTTTAAAATATCTACAGATTTCTGTATTTGTGATTCTCGTGTGCAACCAGCAATTTTAATTTTTCCAGATGTGAACATAAACATATTAATTTCAACTGCGAAATCTAATTTTATTACGAAATCAAACGTAGTATCTATATATAATGAATGTGCGTAAATTCCTTTATCAAAATCGATATTAATTTGATTATTAATAATATCATCTTCCGTAATTGTATAATCAATGTATGTAAGTTGATTTGACTGAGCTTTTCTCATAACCGATGTAAATATCTTAATTGTATCGCCAATTTTTGGTTTTGTGTTTGTTAATATGACTTGAATTTGTCTAAATTGAAATGCGGTTTGTCCTTTTTTATATTTATAAATTGGTGCATTTTGTGTATATAAATCTTTAACATCTTTATGGAAAATATTATTATCAAAGTCAATTGTATCACGGTCCATTTGTATTTTTAAATTATCTATAATTCTAACGTAAAAGCTAATTTGATTGCGGAAATTCTTTACTTGTGATGTTTCCTGATTATTTCTTCTAAATACTAATTTTTTACATAATCCCTTAGAGTTCCCTCTAACGGAAATTTTGATAATACCTGGTATCGGGTCGTTATATTGAATAGGATTAATTTCTGTAAATATAGATTGTAAGTTGTCTGGATTAATTTTAATATTTGTTTCTAACATATAAACAAGTGTGGAAATATTAAGATTAGTAGTATCTAATATGGAATCCATGTCTTCGTTTCCGTTCTTTAAATTAGTTGAATGATCTACAATAGTAGTCATTATTATTATAATGTGTCTTTATCTTATATCTAAATACATAAATAAGTAAATCATTTTTATAAAAAAAAATTAATTATAGTAAATGGATAGTGTATATATAAAACGTTTATTGATTGAAGCTTTTTTTGTTGGATTATGTGTTGTAATATTTGGTAGTTTAACAGGATTTTTGATATCTAAATCAAAATTGTATCCTATGCCAAAATTATCTGATGATTGTTCATTATATAATACTTATTACATAATGGAATTCACATTGTTTATGACTGGTGTATTAATACATTTATTTTGTGAATTAGTTGGTATAAATTCTTGGTATGTTAAGAATGGTGCTGTATTAATGAAGTAAATCTTTATTTGATTTATTTTTATTATTATAATATTTTACATATAAGCTTATCAATATAATTGTTGATAATACATTAAATGTATTATTAACTTTAATTGGAAGCAACCCTGTTTGAGCCTGCAAATATATTAATCTTGAAATACCTGCACTTAAAATTAAACATAATGAAATAATTGATAAATCATCAACACTTTTAACTCTGAATGTTTTTATAATTTGAGGTATTAAATAAATCGAATATGCTATAGATGAGTACCATCCAAATAAGAATATATAATCTTCTTTCATATTTTATAGTATTAAAATAAAATAAATACAATACACTGATAATAATAGTAAGTATGCCAAGTTATTGGAATGATGATTTTGAAGATTTTGATAATTGTCAAGATTGGACCCCTGTTGTATTAAAACGTTCTGAATCAACAAAAAATATAAATAATGTCGAATCATCAAGCTCTATGGAAATTCCAATGCATAGACAAGTTGCTATTGCAAGATCAAATCATGACTATACTCAACATCGATTTGCTCAATTAATACATATGAAGATTAATGATTATATAAAATATGAGAAGGGTGAATTAGATATATCTGAACAAATGTTAAGAAAAATAAAAAAATATTTAAATATCAAAAATGTCAAATAGAAACGAAATAATTAATCAAATGAATAATAATGGGGAAGAAGAAAAGTAAAGGGGGTAGTCAACCAAGTATATATACATTAGGTGCAATAAAAACTTTTGATTTTTTAGGAAGTGTTTCTCGGGGTTTTTTTGGATGTATTCTGTGTATAATATTTTTAATGAGTCCAATGATTCTTGCAAATCCAATGGTTGCAGGTCCCTTATTAGTTGGTTTTTTTATATGCCCGATGTTCTTTAAATTTTTATCTTCAACAACAATTCAAATGGCACTGTCTGAAACATGGTCATTAATATTACAAACAATGTTTTGGAATATAACATTTTTAGTTCTTCTTGTACTGTGTGTAAAATCAATATTCTATAAATTACAACTGCTTGGTTTGGGGAATCCAGAAAAAATTAAGGAAGTTGGACTACAAGCAAAGGAATGTGTTCAAAATATAGTTAGTGGTGTTGGTGGTGATATGGTTACTGGTGCTGTTGGTGGTGTATTAAATAATCCTGATGCCGCAGCTGCAATGGGTAATTTGAATACATTAGCAAATGTATCCAAAGATGTTCAGACTTTGTCTAATGTTGCTGCAAATGCAAATCCTGCAGGAATGGCACAAGCTGCCCAAGCTGCTGCATTAAATAATGCTGCCTTACAAGGAACGGCGGTTCTAAATAATGCCGCCTCTCAAGCAATAGATACTGCTGCTCTACAAGGAGCGACTGCATTAAATAATGCAGCTGTTCAAGGCGTGTCATCTTTTGGTAATGCTGCCACAACTGGTCCTGTAAGTCGCTAAATATTAAAAATTGAAAAAAAAATATTATTTGTGTTAATGATATCAAAGGTGTTGTTGGTAATATTATTATTAGTTGTATTAATATTGGGTGGATATGTCGGATATAAATATTATAAGATTGTGTTTGTTGATAATGGAGAAGATGTGGTAGATATAGATGATTCACTAAATACTGGTATGTTATCTCATAATCATATTGAGACTCCTTTAAGTCAAGAAATGATTCATGATTCGAATGAAGTGTTTCATGTATCTGGTACTCCGGTGCCTTATTCTAAAGCGGAACAGGTGTGCAAACAATATAATGCTGAATTAGCAACCTACGACCAGTTAGTTCATGCGTATCAACATGGCGCCGAATGGTGTAATTATGGTTGGAGCAAGGAACAATTAGGTTTATATCCAACTCAAAAAAAAACTTGGAAACAAATTCAGAAAGGGAAAAAAGAAGAACGTGATATGTGTGGTCATTATGGAATAAATGGGGGTAAATTTGATGAAAATATGAAATTTGGTGTAAATTGTTATGGAGAAAGGCCAAATCAAACTAATGATTATGAACATCCTGAATTACCAAAAGATGTAATAACTAAGAAGTCAGGTCCTAAGCCAATTCCTGATTTATCGGTTGTTCCATATAATAGAGTAAGATGGCAAAGAGATTTATATCCTGTATCTTAATCTGAGTAATCTTCATCTCCTGAATCTTCGACATCATCAACTATAAAGTTATGAATACTGTCATTTGAATCGATAGATTCTTCATCTGACCAAGAATCTTGTGAGCCAAGATCTTCAAATCCTTTAAAATACTTGTTTGTAAGCTTATTATAATCCTCAATATTAATATCTACTTGTTCCTCGTCAATAGAACCAACAATGAAAATGTTACCAAAGTATAATTTTTTATCAATAGGTGGTGGTAGTTCATGTTTATTCTCCCATCCAGCTTCACCATCTTCCCATGAATAAATAGATAAAATTTTATTTTCTACAACAAACTGAGTTTGCTTTGTTAATTCTCCAATACCTCTGGATCTTTTAAAACTATTCGGAATACATTTTGTTGATATAGTTTCCGATATATTTGTTTTTTTCATATCAAATTCTGAAGAGCTTCCTGTAAGACGTAGGCATATAGCTTTAAATGTATTAGACATATTTATTTATTTATTGTATATCTTGATTTCTATGTGAATAAATATGAATCATTTTTTTAAAAAAAATAATTATAAAATATTAAAATAAGTTTTTATAAAATATTTGTCTGTTTAAAGTTTAACTAATGTTGGAATTAGTCTAACAATATTATTAGCGTAAATAGGAGGTGGTAAATGATAACATTCATAATCTTTGAAAATATTAACAGTTGGTGTATTCATAAAATATTCTTCATCGGTTTCATCCTCTGGAACATCGAATTCCGTTTTTACTGAATCAATATCAGATTCGTATTGAATACTGTCTGTATCTGACATTTTCTCTGAAATTGTCTCTGAAATTTTCTCTGAAATTTTCTCTGAAATTTTCTCTGAAATTGTCTCTGAAATTGTCTCTGAAA
>CERI01099162.1_pt1 | contig 15743 bp, 15 predicted proteins | sample 350261 | NCBI WGS metagenome assembly CERI01 (sample SAMEA2620979, study PRJEB7988) | marine metagenome | isolation source: saline water (ENVO:00002010), including
CTTATATTGATTTATGTATCATTTCTTACGTTCGGGACTTTTACCAAAATTGTCATTTTTTTGTATACCTAGGTAATAGCACCCATGTGTAAGATAGTACAAACGTAAATTTACACTTAATTTTTAGTTGAATAAATACTTGAATAAAAAAATGAAGTGTAAATTTATTTTAGTTATTAAAAAGAAATGAATCATAAACAAAAATTTGGTCAATTCTTTACCACGAATTATAATCATATTCTTCAATCATTGAGTATACCTTCTAATGTAAATCATATAATAGAACCATTCGCTGGAAACAAAGATCTCATAAAATATCTTGATGAAAACTATCCCAATCGTGAATTTAAGATTGATTGTTACGACATTGATCCAAAACACGACGATATAATCATGAGAGATACTTTAAAAGACCCTCCCAATTTTACAGGAACTTATGTTTTGTCAAATCCCCCATATTTGGCAAGAAATAAAAGTAAAGACAAAACATTATACGACCAATACAATACAAACGATTTGTATAAATGCTTTATTAAAATATTAATTAGTTCTCCCTGTTTAGGCGGAATCATAATTATTCCTCTAAACTTTCTCTCTTCTATCAGAAAATGTGATATTGATTTGAGAAAACGTTTCGTAGAACTCTATCATATTGAAATTGTAAATATCTTTGAGGAAAAGGTATTTGAAGATACTTCATATACAGTTTGTAGTATCCAATTTAATTTTAAAGAAAATAATGATGAGAATAAAACAAAATTCCAGATATATCCATCTAATAAACTTATTGAAACCAGACTTGAAGAAACCAACAATTATACAATCGGAGGTGGTGTATATAATCTTAGAAAATCAGATACATATAAAGTTGATAGGGCAACAAAACTTACGAAGAATAAAGATACTATTAGCAATATATTGTTAAAGTGTCTTGACGATAGTCCTCAAAATATGATACAACTGAGAATCGTAGATGACGAAACTAAAGATAAGTATGTTGATAGAACAGATAAGTTATCAGCTCGTTCATATGCTACATTAGTTATAACACCAAAATTGGATAAAGAGACTTCAGAAATATTGGTGAAAAAATTCAACGATTACTTAAATACTGAAAGAGAAAAGTATCACTCACTATTTCTCTCAAATTATCGGGAAAGTAAGGAAATCGCCAGGAAACGAATCTCATTCAAATTCGCCTTTGATTTGTGTTCCCATCTATTGTCTGACTAAAAATATGAGACATTAGAAATTTAAAATATTGAGAATACATTTTTTTATTCAAAACATATGTATAAACATATTGTACCTCATTACTACAAATTAAAACATATATTGACTAAAGAACAATTAGAAAAGTATAAGAGACTTACTAAAGGAAAAGGTAATATATTTGGAAATGGAAATAAACTAATCACATTCAAAAAAACTGATGACAAAGTGATATTTGCTAATGATAAATATGTCTTTAAATTTTTAAATAATACAAAACGTTTAAGTGAACTGTATTACACATATTTATTTGCTCAACATCGTGTATATTCTTTATCAAATGACAATTCAACTATAATTGTACTCAAAAGATATGAAACTTTCACGACTATATCAGTTAACAGATTCTCATTACTCAAAATTGCACAAGACATTAAACATCAAATCATAGATTATCATGAGAATTTCATAATACATAATGATATTAAGCCTAGTAATATAGTACAAAACCTAGATAGAAATTTAACTTTTAAATGGTTGATAATTGATTACGGATTAATGCTTACATATAACCTAAATAATATTCCTAATTTGAATTTTGAAATAGGAACAAAAGGTTATATCCCTAAATACGAAAATATAGAACTCCTTGATAAAAGAACTCAACTTTTTTTCATGTTTATGAAGGACTGGTATGGTTTTGGTAAAATCCTATCCGAGATTGGAGATTCAAATGGATATACAATCACAAAACTTATAGAAAATATGAATATTGAACAGATAAAGGCATTTTTTAATAATTACTTGCCGAGAAACCGAATATATTACTTGAAATAAATTTTTTTATTTAAAACTAAAATGAGAAATACATGCAATGGAACAACAAATTTTACTCAATTTTTTTGGAAAATATCTTCAAGTAATTTCAATTGACATCTCCATGAATGTGTTGGATCTTAAACGAACGATAGAAGAAAAATTATTTATTCCAGCTAATTTTATTGTTTTAAAAAAAGCAACATCTTTATTAGATGACAAAATGGTCTTTGAAGATTTGAACCTCGTAGAGGGGAACACAATTGATGTTGATTTAAGAGTATTGGGTGGAAGTTGTAGATACAAGAAAGCTCATAGCAAAATGAGATGGAAATCAAAACTTAAACGAGCGAGGAGATTGCAAAGGGCGAGACGAAAGATGAGAAATAGAGCAAAGTAAATTTAAATTCTAGCAGGGTTATTTGGTATATCCATTTCTCTCCTGTTAAGGAGTTCATCCATTTGTTTATTCAATTCGTCCACCTTCTCAGATGTCTGAATACTACCAAAATCACTTGTTACATTACCATTTTTCATTGGTGTATCATATTGGGTTGGAAACGAAGGTCTTGCCGGGGCTCCGCCAGGCATAGTCTGTTTACAAGTAGTATTATGTTCTTTACCCAGTAATTCAAAATTATGAACCATAGACATACCACCATTTCCTTGCGTTGATGTATCAATATCTAAAAATGAGTATTTATCTGAAAAGTTATTCATCTCATTGATATGCCACGCACCTGGTCCATCTGGTGCATCCGGTGCAACTTCTTCTTCTAATCTCCTTGGTTGATTTCTTGGGACTTCGTTCGTTTTATGAGAAACATTGGGTTTAGAGTATTGACTATCTATCCATTTTTTTATACTGTTTCCAACTAAAACTTGATTTGTATCCCCTATGACTATTGTTGGCACACTTTTAATAAATGGAGGTATTTTCTCCCGAACTGCTTTTGAATCAATACATACATATTTTACTGATCGTGCAACAGGACTTTTTGTTAATTCATTGATTACCTGTTTACAATGTTGACAATATGAACTATAAAAAAATATTGACGTCGTCATTTCTTTACACGTACATAATAAAATACCGTTATATCAACTCAAAAATACTTGTCAAATTTTATTGTGTAATTGAATAATGGAAATGCTAATGTCAACGTCTTTTATATTAAGCATTATCGGTGCAATTTGTTTAACAATGCTATTCATCTACTACCAACGTTCAGTCCATAAAGAAAAATACGTAAAGACACCTATATTTTACAGTTCTATCTTCTTTATCACAGCTTGTTTAATACACAATATATACACAGCATGCTCTGAATCAAAAGACATGAGTTTAAAAAATGTATTCAAAGTCAATCTTACTGAGATGAAAACAGGACAACCTCCATTCTAAGAATTGATTCTTGATTTCCAAGTCATATAACATTCGTTCAGATGTTCTTTGAGTTCATTTACTTTATCCACAAAATAATTTCTAACATGTTCTCTGTAATTATCAAAATCATCTTCTAAAGTATCGTTGAGACTAATACGAATAATTATTTTATTCTCTAATGGATGAGGTTCATGATAACTTACATGTGTAATTTTTGATTCTTTAGTGAAGGGAAACTCCTTTTTATAGATAAATTCCTGAATCATATTACCCATTGTATGACTCTCTCCACTTATAACGAAGTCAACTGCTAAATACTTACCTTCATATGCTTTAGAATTTTCATCTTTTCGAACATATTTTATGATTTCATCACATTTTACAATCAAATTATTAAATCCAGTTGTTATAAATGAAGTTGGTTTCCACAAACCGACACTTTCAACCTTAAAATGATGCGACTTGTCATCATCGTTTAAATACATCGAACAAACAGTTACTGGTGAAAATCCAGCATTTAAAGATTGCGTACCAGTCGTTAATTTCGCAACCAAATTCAAACTTTGACCAGCCGCATCACGTTTAGGAAACCTTGTAATCAATACAGGTTCGTGTATAAAACATTTCTTACATAATTCGGGACTCTGCTCGTCCATCATATCGTCTAAAGAATTTAGTTTGAATAATTTGAAATCGTCAGTTGTCACAATACCTCCCTTTTCTCGCTGACTTTCCTCGGTTACATTAAGACGAAATTCATAATCATCTAGTTTAAATTCAGATTTATCATCAATCCAACCTGGAATCAAAACTGGAACGAGACCTATTCTATGTGAAATAAATTCGTCATGTAATGCTGTAGTATTTTTTAAAACTTCAATAGTTTTTTTGGGCTCGTAATTAAAACCCATATTTTCAATATCACCTAGAACAGTACGCCTAAGGGCATTTGCCATAGATGTATCAAAACCAATCATATCAAATTCAAGCTCAGTACCATCTTTGCTCGTATTAATATTTTTAAAATCCATTTATATTTATTACTTATGAAGATGTATTTATAATTCATTTACACTAATCATTTTTATTTGTTTATATTCAGAATAAAAATGATTAAAATAGAGAACTATAAATAAAGAATAAAATATATGATAAAGAACTTCACATAAGAGATGATCTTCAATACACATTTTGATATTTCTTATAATATTAACCAATTTTTAGAAGTAGGTGAATTATTATCACTTTTCAATACTCAAAATTGTAGTGAAGATATTCAGATTTTGAGAACACATAGAATATATACACTTCTTAGTTCAAAATATAGAATAGATTTCAAAAATTTAAGTTGGAAAGTATTGAGTTGGACACATATGGATAATAGGTATTTGACAAAAAGAAGACTAAACAACCTTCTCAAATATTTCAAAAGAATTAATATTATATACACAAATATCCCAATATATGAGAAAAAAGAAAAAGAACTACTAAATACGACTGTCAATCTATCAATGACCAGATTTATACGAAAGGTAAATAAAAACAATATTGATAATGTTATTGTAAACAAACTAATTCGAAAATTTAAAAAATCTATTTTATACAGCCAATAAAAATAGACAAAGAAGTTAAAAAATCGTATTTTTTAAACCTTTAGAATCGTTAATTTATGCGTATATACAATGTTCTTACAGAAAAAAAATTGGAAAGAAATTAGGAAATGGTTACATAAAAATAATTTAGACAAAGACGAAAATGTATGGTTAATAGATATAGATGATACTTTGATAAAATGTTCTTCATACATAGGCTCATCGGCTTGGTTTGATAAAGAAATTAAAAAAAATAAAACTCCAGAAATGGTCATATTTGGATGGGTCGAAATGATTCCTTTTTTAAATTTTGAACTCTGCTGCGACTGGTTGCCATCATTTATCAATAGTTTAAGGGGAGAAGTCATTGCCGTCACAGCAAGACATTGTGCTGCTCAAAAATATTCACACAAACATTTGGAAAATAATGGATTTGATAACATTAGTACAATCATTTCCTGTGGAAATATACCTAAAGAATGTATGGTAACGTATTATATACAACCAAATCGTCTAAAGACATATATATTTGTAGATGATAAAAAGAAAAATGTTCTTAAAATGCACAAACAATTCCCAAATATGATTTGTATTTGGATAAATGAACAAATATCTTGGAGATCAAAACTTTATTTTAATTTATTCGGTACTTGATGAAGATATTATATCGTAAATATCACTACCAGATAAAGTTTCTTTCTCTAAAAGAGAATTGGCAATATTATCAAGAATATGTTTGTTATTAATTAAAGTTATTTTACATTCTTCATAAGCACTTGTGACAAGTTTTTTTATTTCATTATCAACATATTTTTCTGTATCACTTGAAATATCACTCTTAAATGAATTTGAATTTTCTATAGATTCCCACGCAATGGGAACATCATTGCTTTCCAAATCAACTGTAAATCCCCATTGAGTAATCATCTGACGAGCCAGACTACGGACACGCTGGAGATCACCAGAAGCACCAGTTGTGATACCAGCCTTCCCATAAATTATCTCTTCTGCCACCCTACCACCAAGTGCCACAGATAATTGACTCTTTAGATACCTGAAACTATATAGACCCGTCTCAATTCTCTCTTCTGATGGAGTAAAAAGTGTGAAACCTCCAGCTCCATTACTTCTTGGAATTATAGTAACTTTTGTGACATTATCATAGTCCAAAGAAAGAGCAGCCATTAAAGTATGACCCGCCTCATGATATGCGACTAACTTATTTTGTTCTTTGAATCGCGGAAGCTGCTTCTGTATTCCTACAGTTATACGATCAAGAGCAAAATCAATATCTTCGTAAGTTATATAATCTCCATTACGTCGTGCAGCAACAATTGCCGCCTCATTCATCAAATTTTGAAGAGAAGCACCAGAAAAGCCAATCGTTCTTGCTGCAATTTCTTTCAAATCTAATGATTTTTCAAGAACCTTATTACGACTATGAACCTTGAGAATATCTAATCTACCACTAATAGATGGAAGTTGGACTGGAATACGTCTATCAAAACGACCTGGTCTTAATAACGCATCATCTAACACATTCCCACGATTTGTTGCTGCGAGAACAACAACCCCAGTATTTCCTTTGAAACCATCCATCTCTGTTAAAATTTGATTCAATGTTTGTTCTCGTTCATCATTTGAATTAAACCCATTATTTCCAGAACGACTTTTACCAATCGCATCAATTTCATCAATAAAAATTATACAAGGGGCATTCTTCTTTGCTTCCTCAAATATATTCCTAATTCTACTTGCCCCAACTCCAACAAATATTTCTACAAACTCAGAACCAGAAGTGGAAATGAAAGGTACACCTGCCTCACCCGCAATTGCCCGAGCTAGTAATGTTTTTCCGGTTCCTGGAGGTCCTTCCAACAAAACTCCTCTTGGGCTCTCAGCACCAAGTCTACTATATTTTGTAGGATCTTTCAAAAAATCTACAATTTCTTCGAGTTCCATTTTAGAATCGTCGCATCCAGCAACATCATTAAAAGATGTGTTAGTTATAGGCTGTATTTCAATTTTAGTTGGATTTATTATATTATTTAGTCCACCTGGTGGACTCATACGTCCACTTAAAACTTGAACTAATCCAACAATTAAAAGAATTGGAAATACAATATTCAAAAATGTGGAAATACCTTGAAGTGGACTCTCCTCTGGATAAAGAATCTGAAAAGGAATTTTATTTTTGGAAAACATAGACTCTAACTTATCAACATCATTCGGGAAAATTACAATATCATATACATCGTCAGAATTGTCTAATACTTTCACAGTTCTTCCATCCGATGAAAAAATTGCTCGTGATATGTTATTAATTTTAATTTTATCATATAAATCCGATATTGCTAATTTATTAAAACGAACAGCATTCGCGGTAGAGCTGCTCATCAATCCACTACCTATTATACCTCCTTTCATAAAAACTCGTCTACTTGGAATATTTATACATTCTATACTATAAAATAATAATAAATATATTGTATTTTTCAAATATGATAACATTTACTCATTATTCTAAATTAATACTTATACTTGGCGAATATATGGGAATGGGGATGGGAATGTTAGGTTTAGATTTTTGGGGGTTATTTAGTTTCCAAGGAGAACAATCATAGCAATATGTTACATCATTACAGAAATATATATCAGTACCAATCAAATCCTTAGTACATTTACTACATTTTGGCATTTGTATATCGTAAATATTTGAAGAACGTTCGGTTTTGATATCTTCATTTAGAAGAAAATATTCAAGATTATGTTTCGACTCATAAATTGCTTCTATTGAACCAATATTTTTTTGAAGTAATCCTGAAATTTGTGCTCTTTTCAATGTAGGTTTTTTTGTATTATCTGAAGAAAATGAATAATTCATCGATTTATCCGAGTTAAATATAATCATTGAATCCATACTCGTTCCAATAGAATTTACATTTGATTCAAAGGAATTAAAACTATCCATACTATTACTTGATTCCCGATTTATAGTATGTATAATACTCATAATAATAATAATATTATTTATTAGTTCTAATGAAATAATTTTTTCATATTGATATTTAGCAAACATATATATAATTTTAAGCATGATAGTGTATCTATATTATTCTGTATTTATTTCTTTTCAAAGTCTAATTGGATAGATTTATCATTTTTTTTATATAAAATGGGTATAACGTATAAAAATGATTTAAGAAAAATAGTTTAATATAATATAATTATGATTATTCCAGTTCGTTGTTTTACCTGTGGAATGGTAATAAGTAATAAATGGATTAAGTATAATGAACTTTGTGAAAAGTATAGAAATGATACTAAACAAGAGGAAATGGAACTTTTAGATATAGATGAACTAAAGTCAAAAACACATCGTCAAACAGCTGAGGCAAAATCATTAAAAGAAATTGGAATCAAGAGAATGTGTTGTAGACGACACTTTCTATGTAATGTAGATCTAATAGATGATATCTAGTTTTTAAGTGTAATCTGTTTATATAGTATGTCTATGTTTCCACAACCTTTATTGATAACATCTTCATTTTGGACACATTTTATATCAATTTTTAAGGGATGAGTTAATAGAATTATGCAGTTTACAAAATAACACCAAAGACTGTTTCTTTTTTGCGTGATATAACTTTTCACGTATAGATTTCTCCAAGAAATTATAATATTATATAACTCGGTATTTTTTGTAGAAATATGAACAATTATATCCCAAAATAAAAATACCCAATCGCTTCTTTGTTTTTCAATAATTCCTTCCCAATTTCTATATCCACATTTAATTTTTTCTTTAAATTCTTTTTCCTTTTCAAGATATAGACAGAGACCAATCAATCGAAACGACTCTTGACAATTACCATCTTCAATTGATTGTACAATTTTTGACATTATTTTTAATATTAATATTGAATCGTTTGATTGAGATTCTCTCTCAACGATATACTGAATTGGATAGAAATTAAGACAATTTATTAAAGACCTACTTTCGGTTGACTCCATGGCTTTTGGCATTGGAAATATAACATCTTTAGGAGAAAATGTCAATACTCCAGATATTAATGCAATCGTTTCACGAATTTCTTTTTTTCTTGACGTATTACCCGATATATCTGGATATTCTGATACAATACAATATAAAAATTTACCTATTTTAGGATTATTCACATTTATGTTCTTAGCCGCAAAACATACAACAATATGCCACCAATCAGATAACCAATTTGAAACGTGCATCTGTACAGAATAATAACAGGCTAATTCATAATTTCTATCATTAAATGCTTTACTAAGTTGACTTGTTACATACGACTTCTTATGACCAGATATAGATAAAGATGTTTGTGATTTCATTTTTTATAACTAATTTTAGTTATTATTTATTTGCCTTATAATTGACGTTAAATTAGTATTTAATTATTTATGAACAGACATATCAAACAAAGAAAAATAGACTTTACTTTTGTTGCTTTACAATTTTTTTTTATGTCAAATGTAGTTCTACTAAGAAACGCCGGAAATACAGAGTTATACGAATATCTCCAATCGTTATTAAATTCTTCAGTACAGAGCATATATTCTCTTGGAAACCAAACCAAAAATGAAAACCTGTATGAAAAATGCGATATTAGTCACTCAGAACCCGAACCTGAACCAGAATGTCAAGATCTTGAACATGAACCAGAACCTGAACCTGAATGTGAAAATACAAATACAGAAAATGAATGTCCTTGTGTACCCCATGAACCAGAACCTGAATGTCAAGATTATGAACCAGAACCAGAACCTGAATGTCAAGATCATGAACCAGAACCAGAACCTGAATGTCAAGATCATGAACCTGAACCAGAACCTGAATGTGAACCAGAACCTGAACCTGAACCTGAACCTGAACCTGAGATAGATTATAGTACAGCACAGTGGAGCAAAATGGGAGATTCAATTTTTAACGAACAAAGATATGATAATATCCCAAATATTTATGTAAATAAACACATATCTCTTAATCAATCTGGAGACATAGTCGCAATTGGTGCTGGTCATAACTCTTCAACTCTAGAACTATCAAAATCAGGACATGTTCGTATTTACAATTATCTAAACGATTCATGGGTTCAACGTGGTTCAGATATTGATGGACAAAACTCTTACGATAGATTCGGAACATGTGTATCTTTAAATAACACCGGTAATAGAGTTGCTATAAGTGCTCCAACAGAAAATAACGGTGATACAATTGATACTGGAAGTGTATCTGTATATCATTACGTAAATAATCAATGGGAAAGACTTGGAAATAAAATTTATGGAAGAGAGAAATACCATCGTACAGGAACATCATTGGCTTTAAATGGTGTCGGTAATAGTGTATTAATTGGAGGATTACACAGTAGTGGACATAAAGTATTTACTTATTCACAAAATACATCTAATTGGTCAAAAAAAGGTAACGATATAGTATTATCTGGAAATGATTTGATAAATATATCTGTTGATTCCAGTGAAGATGGAAATATTATTGCTATTTCAGAATGTTATGAACTTAATGGAATTATTTATGGAAAAACAACTATTTTATCTTTTGATATCATATCAAATACATGGATAACAAGAGGACAAACAATAGATAACCAAGTTAGTAATGATGAGGATAGTTTATGTATATCAATGAACTCCGATGGGTCTATTATAGCCATAGGTTCTATATTATACGATACAAATACAGAAGAAAATATTGGCTGTGTTCGTATCTTTATATTTGATGGTAATCAGTGGCAACAAAATGGAACTACAATAGAAGGTCAACGAACTCAAGAGTATTTTGGTCAATCACTCTCACTTAACTCTGTTGGAGACATAATTGCTATCAGTTCTGTCGTTCATGACGATGGATTTGATGATGAAGATAACGATAAAGGTATTGTACGTACTTTTAGATATGAACAAGATTGGACACAAATTGGAACAGGAATTGTAGGAGAATCCAAAAATGAACTTCTCGGTATTTCAATAAAACTTAGTTCGAATGGACAAAAATTAGCAACAAACTCCTTTGGATTAAATAACGACGATACAAATATAGATAATGGATTGGGTATAACAAAGGTTTTCTACTTGTCTTGATCGCGACAAGACTCTTGAAAATCATACTCTTCACTATAACTAAATTTTGGCATCATAGAACCAACTTGAGTATAGTCTAAAACATCAACTGGAGTTCCTTCTGTATATGTAGGAAGAACTTTACATTTTGATGTTGGTATACAAACTGGGGCTTTTTGATGCCATTCTTTCCAATATTTATTAGGGAAAAATACAAAACCATATGGTGAATCTATATCTGGCTTAGGCTTCAACTCCGAATCATCGAACATCTCTGAATTGTTTATCCTATCCATGTCTCTTCTGTGCTTTTTATCTAAACAATCCAGGTCTCTTTGAACACATTTATTTTTTGTATTATGCTTCACAAGTGGAGTAATGGGAGCACTCTCATAAGTATCAAGTTTCTCAACTGGAAATATCGGCTTGGACATATGTATTTTTTTACATTGTTCATCTAAATAAGTATATTCCAAAGACGTATCAACCTTACTATCTCTTCTAACTGTATCGTGAATAACAATTGGGTCGTCCACCGAAATTTCAGAACTCGCAACTATTTCTTCAACATCTTCATCTACATCATCTACATCATCAATTAATTCCTCAATATCATCTTTAACTTTATTAATTACGTTTTCTACTCCACCAATTACTTCTTCCACTACAGGTTTATTTACATGAAAACTTTCCTTCGGTTTGCTATTAAATAAAAAAACGCTTAGTGTAAGTAGTATCACGATCACAAATAAAATAACTATTTGAGTATCCATTACAAAATAAAATATTTTTTTTATCTAAAATCCCATCTTATTTTGAGCAATTTTTTCAAGCACATCCAAATTATATATTCTAGTAGACTCTGCCAATAATCTTAATTCAAATTCCATATTCCCATCACAAAATGGCATGAAAAGATCATTTATGTTATCCATACCCAAACCTACATTTACACCAGCATCTAATAAAACCTGTACCGGGGCAATTGAATTATGAATAGGAGAAATATATTCACTATGTTGAGTCATAGAAATTGCTGCGGAAGGACACACAATTACACCTATATCCAATTTACACAAACGGTTTGCAACCTCCTTCTGTATATCTAACGGCTGACATGCCAAACTTATAGAATGAATTGCCCGAGCATTCCCCTCGTAACCATATTTCTCAACAAAATCACAAAACATATCTGTCTCGTTTTCATATGGGACATTCAATTGATCTAAATGAGCCTCAACTGGCTTTCCAAACCGTTTTGCTGTGGTAAACGCTATATCTAAATGCTCGTCAAAATATCTTCCATCTCTATTTGGAAGACAACCTACAATATCACACACCGAAGCGGCATCTTCATAAAATTTTATATTCTCACTATTTCCAGCAAGACCTTCAACCGGCTGCGTAGCAATTTGAATATCTACACCCATATTTCTCCATCGGTTTTTCAATTCACGCATCGTATTCACACACAATAATCCCACAGTTGAATCAACATCAACAAACGTTCTTATATGTCTACAATTCTGCGAGGTTAACTTACGAACACTCATCTCCATTCTAGAAATTAGGTCATCGTGATTATAGTTAATCTTAAATTGTTTCATTAAATACCATTTCTCTTTCATATGAGATGTACTTAATTCCAATAGGTCCTTCGTTATCAGATTAGATTTATCAAAATGAGCATGATGACAAACCCACTTTAAATTTTTATTTAAAAAATTCATTTTCTACTAAAATTATCTAAAAATATATCTTTATACATAAAACGCATTTTAAAATATATTAAAAAAATGATTTGTGAATAACAAAATATAACATAAACAAAATAATAAGTTATTATGCCAGTTGAAGAAAACATCTTCCAACTTTTTGACTGGCACGCATACGATCAAAAATTGAATGAGGATGAGGACACATCAGAAGAAGAAAACTATGATGATGAATTCTCAAAAACTCAACAAGAGTATAAAATATACTTGTTTGGAATTAATCCAGAAGGAAAAAATGTTGCTATAAAAGTTGTTAATTATAGACCATTTTTCTGGATACAACTTCCGTCAAAATGGAAACATACTTGGACATCTGCACTTTTGGACCAAATCCAAGGAACACTTCCAAGAAAAATGCGAGATGAACTAATTATAGATGATGAATCCAAAAAAATCTATAAAAAATTCATTTTTAGAGACTATCAATGGAATATTCGTAGATTATTTCTTAAAATTAGTTTCAAAAGCGAAGCAGCCCAAAGGATGGCATACTATTCCCTGAAAAAGAAAACTAATCTCTATGTTGCTAATCTAAGAAAACATAATTTCCCTATTTTCGAAAAGAATGTTCCACCTGTTTTGAGGTTTATCCATTTAAAAGGATTGAAACCATCCTCGTGGATCAAAATCACAAATTCTGCGAAAAAAGTTCACACAAGTTTAGGAGAAACTATTTATGAGAACTGGACTGTCGACTGGAATGATGTATCTAAATTAGAAGAAAGGGATACAATTGGACCCCTTATTGTCGCTTCATTTGATATTGAAGCAGATAGTAGCCACGGAGACTTTCCCCTTGCGAAGAAAGATTACTCAAAATTGGCTACCGAAATCTATGAAGAATTCATCCGTTGTAAAAAAATAAAAATCACACTAACTCCATCAAGAGTTAAACAGTGGTTAAAATGTGCTTTTAGAAATTATCTAGAAAATGAAAAGTTTAATGACGATCTAACCTCTTCATTTCAAAATATATTCCTGAAATCAAAAAATGGTCCAGCCAAAAATATTTACGATAAACTAAGCACTGAAATATACAGAGAACTATCTAAATTTATAAAAATACCAAAAGCAAAAGCAAAAGCAAAGGAAATTACTCCCGTACTAACGGAAATCCTAAACAATAACTTACCAGTTATTGAAGGAGATAAAATCATCCAAATCGGCACAGTATCATATATATATGGACAAGAAAGGACATCTGTCAAGAGACATATTGTCACCCTCGGTGGATGTACCGAAATAAATGGAGTTGAAGTTGTTGCGTGTAATACTGTTCCGCAACTAATAAAGGCGTGGATAGACTATGTGAAAGTTCTTCAACCAAACATAATTACAGGATATAATATATTTGGTTTTGATTTCAAGTTTATATGGGAATGTGCTGATGAACACGATTGTCTTGATATGCTCGAAAAATTCAGTCCAGTCAAAAATTTCCAAACTACCTTGGAAACTAAAGAACTGTTTTCAGCCGCACTCGGACACAATTTTCTATACTATTTCAAATCACCAGGTATTGTACTGATTGACCTTATGAAAGTTATTCAAAAGGATCATAATTTGTCATCTTATAAACTAGATGATGTATCAACAGACTTCATTAATGGGAAAATATCAAATATATCCTATGATGAAGAAACTAAAACTACTACATTACAAACATCCTCTACTTTTAGTTTGAATATTGGACAATACATTGTTATCTACGAAGAAAGTATCGTTGGAAAAGAAAATATTGGAAGCAAAAGCAAAATTATATCCATCAAAGATAACAAAGAAGTTGTCATTGAAACTTTGGAAGATATGTTAAACTTGCCCGTTAAACCAAAATCATACTTTTGGGCAGTCGGTAAAGATAATGTATCCCCACACGACATCTTCGAACTTCAAGGAGGAAATGATGATGATAGAGCAATTGTTGCCAAATATTGTGTTCAGGATTGTGAACTTTGTTTGAGCTTGATGCAAAAACTGGAAATTGTTGCAAATAACATCGGCATGTCCAATGTATGTCTTGTTCCACTTTCATACCTATTCATGCGAGGGCAAATGATTAAGACACTTAGTCTGGTAGCATCTGAATGTTATAAAGAAAATTATCTCATTCCTGAATTGCCAAGACCAGACGAAAATGTAAAAGAATCATATGAAGGTGCGGAGGTTCTTGAACCTACTCCTGCAATCCACCTGGATGACCCAATCAGCGTTCTTGATTATGGTTCTCTATATCCATCTTCAATGATCGGAACAAATATTAGTCATGATACCATCATTACCGACGAAAAGTATCTCGGTGAAGAGGGCGGTAAAATTCTTAAAGAGAAAAATCTTGACTACGAAGATGTCACATACGATAATTACGTAAATACACTTCATGGGAAAACATGGAAGAAAACAATTCATCCAGAACAACCAAGAATTACATGTAGATATATTAAACCATCTTTGAAAGAAGATGGACAAATTGATGAAAGTAAACGTGGTATCCTACCACGCATTCTCATGAAACTACTCAAAGCACGTAAAGATACAAGAAAACTTATCAAAGCGGAAAAAGACCCATTTAGACGTTCAGTCCTCGATGGTCTTCAATTAGCATACAAAGTCACTGCAAATTCTCTTTACGGTGGTGTCGGTGCTGCTGTAAGTGCTCTATATTACAAAGATATCGCTGCGTCAACAACAGCCGTCGGCAGACAACATCTACACCTCGCAAAAGATTACGTAAACACAGTATACCCCGAAGCAGAGGTTATATATGGAGATTCAGTATCATATGATACACCTATACTCCTTAAGGTTGGACAGAACATCAAAATATGTTCACCAGAAGAAATTTTCGTA
>CERI01023178.1_pt1 | contig 15732 bp, 11 predicted proteins | sample 350261 | NCBI WGS metagenome assembly CERI01 (sample SAMEA2620979, study PRJEB7988) | marine metagenome | isolation source: saline water (ENVO:00002010), including
ACTGATATGAATTATATGTTTTATATGGCTGAAAATTTCAATCAGGATATTGGTGGGTGGAATGTCTCTCAAGTTACTGATATTAGTCAAATGTTTGCTAGTAATCCTTTATCCATTAATCCACCCAATTGGTATGACATGTAAAACTTGTCAACCATGTCTGGAAACAATCATTTATCCTATATGAGCTAATTATATAGAGAATAGTCGCGTCCACTATCTCGAACGGTAGTTTCAGACGCTAAAACTATCAGTGTGTGTTGCCAAGAGGAGCAGTTTCAGCCGCAACCAGTACAAATGGTCGCAAAAGACACAATACCTAGTAGTGGATCTACTAGAAGCAGATTGAGGGCAATTTTTCCATAAATTCGACATCGAGATCCATGGAACAAGTAGCATCTTAACCAAGTCGTTTAACCATCTGTATAATTTGTGTTTTCCAGGCACCGAGAGTCTTGCGGTGATGACGATTTTTTCAAGAGGAATGCTTCAACTGTTCTTGAATAAGATGGTATAAAGTAAAAAATATGTTTTTTGAACTTTTTTGTTCGTTTTGAACATTTTTTGTTCGTTTTTGAATTTTTTTTTGTTGATTTTTATTCGGTTTTGTTTTTAGGGAAATTACCGTTATATATAGAGTGTTTTTTTTAGGACATAGGTACATAGGTACATAGTTGATTATATAAAATATCCAAATACATCAAAGCACACCATATCAGACAAACAAAGTCAAGGGAAAAAATTATTTTAAATTTTCATATAATGATTAAATGGAAGAAAGTGAATGTCGGATTTGTTTTGAGACAGATGAACTTTCCAAACTAATAAGTCCGTGTCTATGCAATGGTTCATTGAAATACGTTCATCCGGAATGTTTATTCAAATGGATGAGTTATAAAAAAACTAAAATTTGCTCGGTATGTTATAGTGAATATAACATATCTTTGGAGAAAGAGAGTAATAAGAGCAAATTAGTTCGTTTGATAATTATCAGTGATACATTCACAATACTGACTACTATATGTTTATTGATGATTTTGTTATTGATAATAAACAGACTTAACATAAAAGTTCGTAATTTTATAAATTCTTTTTACGTTTTATTATTTGGAATATGTATCTTACAATGGTTTTTTGAAGACCCGTTTTTTGATATAGAAGATATATACTTTTTTGTATTCTTTCAAAATGACATTATGAGCACTCATCTCATAATATTAATATTTATATTTAATGCTCTCAAAAATTTTATAAATTTTATCAAGTTCAAATACTTAACTCAGTTGATCGTATAATTAGGGAAAAACCAAAACCTGAAAACCTAAAAACCTAAAAACTTAAAAACCTAAAAACCTGAAAACCTAAAAATCTAAATGTCAAAAACCTGGAAAATTAGCAGTATATCGTTTTTAAAATTAGATCCCGAGAAACTTCAAAATTCCACGGAAGAATACAACAATAATTTGGTAAATGAGAAATACATTACGCATTTTGAAGATATTGCTGTAATACCATCAAAATGTTATCCTACTATTGAGATGAATGGTGTGACTTACAAAGACAATTTGCAAACTTTATATTCCAGTTTGAAATTTGAAAATAAAAAAGAGAAATTATTGAAAATTGAGGATGAAATAAAACAAAGGTGGAAATCAAGTAATAAAACAGGACGTTGGAGACACGATTTATGTGGGAAACGCTGTAATTATTCGGCAAGGAGTGTGCTAACTCCAAATTCTAAAATAGAATTGTATCAGGTCATTATACCTTCATTGTGGAAAAGAAAACTTACACTCACTGAGATGTATATTCCTGGAAGAAAGGTAATATACGTAAAAGATGAAAGAGGACGAGAATTTGATCCTCGTTTCAAGAAGCCTGAATTTGGAATGAAAGTACGGAGGGAATTGGAAGAAGGTGAGATGGTATTGGTGAATCGTCAACCAACTCTACGCGATACAAATTTTGTAGCTATGGAAATAATATGGGGTCAGGATAAAACAATACAAATGCATCCAGGTGTATTTAGTATGTTCGATGCGGATTGTGATGGCGATGAAATAAATATTCATTTACCTCAAATTCCTCAAAGTTACTTATTGGATCTTCATATAGCCAAGTCAATTTGGAATTTTAATTCAAATAGTCTACATCCTTCTATTATTCAAGATGCGATGGTGGGTATTCATCTTAGAGATTCAGATATACTGAAAACCTTCATAAACGACTCGCAGACTGAGAAAAGTAGGAGTATTGAAAATAATAAGGAAATACTCCAAAAAATGAAAAAGATATACGACCAAGGTTTAGAAACGAGTTTTCGACAAGGATTTTCCGTCGATTTTACATTTAAAGACGTGGATTATATGATTCAAACAAAGGCAAAGGGGAAGCCGTCACATTCTATAAAAATCCGTAAAATGAAGAAAGGTATTCACAATAATCAAGAACATTTCGTGAATTGTCAGGAAACACGCATTGCCATCATGTCAACATCATTAAAAACAGCAGACACAGGGTTTATATCTCGCAGATTTTCGTATCATTTAGATGACGTAAAAATAGAAAAAAATTACGTACAAGATTACAATTATTATATTATTCAATATCCTCATCAATTTGAAAAGGATGTATCCGAAATACGAAACATAGGACTTTATTTGGTATCTACACTCATGCCTCCATTAACTCAAAAAATGCTTGATAGCTTTCACACAGCTTCCGCCGGTGAAAAATTAGTAGATTCAACTTCGAACTTCAATAGTTTAGTTGACGCTACTTCTAACGAATTGAAACATATTTTTATTACTGAAGGAATGTTTGTAGCAAAACTTTGGCTATTTGATGAATTAACAAAATTTTTCTCGAATAAGATTCAGGATTATTGGATCCAGTTGCTTATTGATTTTATATTTGTAACTGGAAGACCTATTGGAATTGGAATGACAAAATTGGATAAAAGACATCATCTTTATAATCTCTATAGCGACCGTCAGGATTATTCTACAAAACCAATTCTCAAATTCTGTAAATATGGAAAGCCGTTTTATTATTTGAAAAAAGCAGCATCAGAAGAAATCATCGATGATTTATCATCTCACCATAGTAGAGAATTATTTTTTTGAAGTTAAAAAAATATCAACGAATGTGTCAATAATATCATCTTTTTCTGGAACAGCAACAATTGTATCGTTTTTCATGGCAAGATTACATAATCAAATATTTTATTTTAAAAATAAAAATCCAAAATCCAAAATCAAATTTCAAATTCAAATTTCAAAATCAAATTTCAAAATCCAAAATCCAAAATCCAAAATCAAATTTCAAATTTCAAAATCAAATTTCAAAATTAATATCTTTGTGAATTTCAAAATCAAATTTCAAAATTAATATCTTTGTGAATTTCATAGGAATGAATTTCATAAGTAATAATTGGATGAGTCTTATCACAATTGCGACATGTTTATTTGTTATAGGGCAATTTTGTTTGAGAGAAAATAGTAAAATTCAGAAAATATCCGCATACGAGACATTACTATTATTTTCCATTGTCATGGGTGTGATAGCATTCGTTTTGTTTTTAGTGAAAGAGAAGAGTCTCGGGAAATTACTATTACGTTATAAAACGAATAAACTCATTATTTTAGCGGGCCTTTGTTTTCTTATTGGAAATGGATTTTGGATTTCTGCGATCCAACAAAAAGTAAATCTTGGAATTTTGAGAACTTTCATGACTGGTATAGAAAGTTCTTTACTTCTTATTTTATCGTATTTGTTTTATAAGGAAATGATAACGTATCAGCAATTTTTTGGAGTTTTTTTCATTTTATTTGGTTTATATAATATATCCCAATAATTTTCAATAATTCTCAATAATTCTCAGAATTCTCAATGGTTATCATATTCACCTACTTGGATAACATTTTGATAGAGTTTTGAGTATTCTTCACTATTTTTATCTAATGAACTTAGCTCAATAAGATTTTTTATGGCACTGTTTTCTAGATCAATATCACGTTTTAGATAGTCCATTATTCGTGAATTTTTCATCATTTCCTGAATGATTTCCTTTTCAAATTTGATATTTCTTGAAGCAACCTTTTGTTTTGTGAAATATAGTAAGTATCCCATAGAATCAAGATTATCGATAACTTCATTAAATAATTTATTATTTTCATTCAAAGTTCTATGAATACAGTACTGTGCTACTTTATCACTAAGTCCATATTCTTTTTGATGCCACTGTACGGAATGTGCTAAATATAAGTTAGAGAAGATATCAGACATGAGTCCGGAAAGGATTTGTTCTCCTTTTAGTTTTCCCCCTTTTAATGCTACAAAGTTTGCCAAATTTGCGAAATAAATAGTTTGTTTTTCTAAATTAGAATTCCAAAGATTCATGAAATCCATTTTTTGAAACATTGCTTGAATGTATAGAGACACACTGTGTTTTACGATATCTTTGAAATTCTTTTGTAAAGATTTTTCATCATTTTGTAAAATATTATCCATTATTTCAAAGACATATGGATGACTTTTATTCAAACCTTGACCGAAAATAATGAGACTTCTGGTTAAAGTATTACTTCCTTCCACTGTAATACCAACAGGAGCCGCACGATAAAATTTTTCAAGGATGTTATTAGGGCCTAGACAGATAGCACTTCCAGCATGAATGTCCATACCATGATTTAGTACAGTTCTTGCTCTTTCTGTTGTTTGTTGTTTCATAATAGCGGAAATTACAGCAGGTTTTTCGCCTTCATCTAATAAATTATTTGTTAAATCAATACTTGTATTTATCATCCAGGTATGATACAACATATCAACAAGTTTCTCTTGAATCCCTTCCATTTGAATAAGAGGTATCTTAAATTGGACCCGATGTTTTGAATATTGAAACATGGAAACCAAAGAAGAATTTGCTGTGGCCTTTGCTGTCGCAGGCAGACAAATACCTCTACCGGCGGCTAAACATTCCATAAGCATTTTCCAACCATGACCGACTTTATCAGGTCCTCCAATAACAGCATCTAATGATATATCAAAAGTACCTTTGAGTGTACCATTGGGGAATCCCGCATTTAATGGATTATGATGTGTAAGTTGCTGAAGACCAGGGTGTCCTTTTTCTAACAAGGCAAGTGTAACACCTTCATACGAACCTTCACCCGAACCGTCAAATTCTCCTGTATTTTCCCGAATGAAAAGTTTATCGGGATCGGATACACGTATAGCAACTCCAATTAAATTCGCAATGGGTCCAAGAGTAATATATCTTTTATTTATTGTAGTTCGAATAACGAGTTTTCCTTCTTCATTTTTCACGATAATTCCAGTATCTAACATTCCGGTAGCATCAGAACCATTGTTTGGACCAGTAAGACCAAAACAAGGAATCAGTTTTCCATTCGCAAGTTTTGGTAAATATTCATTTTTCTGAGATTCTGTTCCATAATGTTGAAGTAATTCTCCTGGTCCAAGAGAATTGGGGACCATAATAACCACGCCAAGGGCCGGATTGTTGGACGCAATCTTTGTTAAAACCGATGAAAGTTCCCGAACACTCAGTTCTTTACCTCCAAATTTTTCTTGAATAATACATGAAAAGAACTTGTTTTTTCCTATAAAATCAAAAATTTCTTTTGATCTATCATTTCCATTATCTGGAAATACCTTTTCTACATCGCCATATTTACGTAATAAATCATGGACGGCTGCTTTATCAAACTTTGTTAAATTGTCTTTCTTAAATTTAAAAGTGGGATAACGAACAACACCTTTAAAAATATCTCTATCAATACTCGTCGTTCCACTTCTTAAAGCTATAAGTTCTGTAGCAGAGACTCTTGGTATAAGCTTTTGAATCCTATTATAAAGATGACGATGACTCATATTAATACATTTCTTATGTGAAAGTTCTTCTTATACCATACCATACCATACCATACCATACCATACCATACCATACCATACAAAAAACTAAAATCGAAAATCCAAATTCAAAAATCAAATCGAATACTCCGCATTTTCTTTCACAAACAATTTTTCTTTTTTTGTGAAATCCAAATTATTTACAATAGCGAAGTATTTATCGTCGTTAAATGTTTCTAATAAAGGAGGACATTGCCAGCGAAAGATATTTCCAATAGGATCAATTTTAAAACGAATTGGGAACATTCTTTGTATTTCTTTATCATTTTTCAATCGTGTCTGTAGTTCTTTTTTCCAAGATTTAGGAAGCAAATTGAAACTTTGTGGAGGTAATACTAAAAGAAGTTGTTTAAATGAACTATATTTATATTTTACTTGACTTCCTTTTGATTCAGATTCCAATCCAGAATCCAATCCAGAATCCAATCCAGAATCCAAACCAGAATCCAATCCAGAATCCAATCCAGAATCCAAACCAGATTTATCCATTTTCACATATTCATAGATATCTGTTAAACATGGAGCGTGAATATAAGGAAAATACCATGTATTATCAATAGGTTTTGATTTAAAGTAATAATCTAAATTCCATTGCAATCCTTGTAAATATGATGCGATCATAGTTTTTTTATAATTTTCTTTATAATTTTCTTGATTAGTATAGTTTTTTGGGATTATATGAGAGTAATATCTCTTTTTCCAATTTGGCGCTCCAAATTTAATTTTCTTTTCAATATCTCGATGAAAATCAGGCCAATAATAAAACATTTCTGTTTTAGAATTACTATGGTGGAAAACATTTTTATAAACACTTCTTTTCATTTTTTCAGTAACCATAGTATCTTCATCTTGCGAGAGAAGTTCTAAGAATTTTGTTAGAAAAACTTGGTTTATCTTATTATCTTCTTGAATCATATAATTTTTTCCTTCTTCATCCAAACTATTTTTTACAGTGCTATATTTTTTAATGATATAATCAATACCTTTATCACTGATGTCTAGACCATAATGATGAGGAAGAAAATCATTACCCATGAAGAAACATAGAGAAATGTAATCTTGGATTATAGATTTTCTAGTAAATTCTTTCGTAATATGAGAAGAAAAATGTTTTATAATATAATCCGAAAAGGTTGGTACATGAAAATACAACTTCGTTTTTTTTACTTCATCATGACGAAACAAATAGATGTTTTCCTTTTCAGAAAAAAGAGAGAGCATAATTAAGTCCGCATCTAAACCGTGAATAACATTATTTCCCAGGGTTGGATTATTACGAATGTATTCGATAAGTTTGTGTTCGCCTTCTCCACGAACACTCGCATCTGAAATAATGATTTTTATATTTTTTTCTTTCTTTAATTTTTGAAGATTTTCATTTTCTTTTAAGAAGTTATTAAGACCGTACATGAATTCCGTTCCCGGAGTTATAGAATTTGAATCCCATTTTATTTTTTTCCTTAACAATGAGATATCTGGATCTAATTTTTTATCTTGTACTGACTTGTATCTCCTCTTGCGCTGCTGATGCATTTTCGCTCTAGGTGCGATACCATCAATGGCTAGATATATCAAATCGGTTGGTTCTATTTCTTGAATAGTTTGTATTATGTAAGAGAGTGTTTCATTGTATATGAGTTTATATATTTCTTGTGGCGCGAGTGTTGTATTTTTCATATTTTCTAATGATTGAATGACTTTGGCACTACATGGGTGTATAATCCCGTTCATATCAAAAAAGAGTCTATTGATTTTTTCATTTGGAACTTTATGAAGTAAATTTTTAGCATCATATTTTTTTTTAATGTAAGAAAAGTAAGCAGGTATACCCATTTTATTCTATTAACATTTATTCATATTTTTATCTTATATCAACACATAATTTTGCATTGGGAGAAGTAAGAAAATTTAGGAAGAATGAAAACTAAAAACTAAAAATAAAAAATCAAAAATCAAAAAACAAAAGAATAAAAATAAAATTAAAAATATGGAGGACGAATATTCTGTAAAACCAGTGAAACTTATACAAAACCCAGACAATGTTAAAAGACTAAGTAAAGAGATTTCACGAAATTTAAAACAACAAAGTTTATATACCATAAACTATTTAGCTAGTGGAAAAGGTTTCAATAAAAAAGACCTCGCCTTAGGTAAGAATGAATTTATTAAAATGGGGAAATGTGATGATGAATTGTCATCCAAAGAATGTCGTGGAATGGATCGGTATGTTTATTTACGTAATATACCAACCGGCACCATTCCTCCCGTGAATATGAGTTTTTATAATGTCACTGGATGTAATTTAGAAGGATTAACTGAGGGTCGTGGTTTAATTCCAGGTCTTATCGAAGATGTATATGATATAAATCCGGTTGAATTAACAATTGGTTCATTAGGTAAAGGTAATTTAGGTTCTGATGTATGTAAAAAGATGACCCTTCCAGTAGGAAGTCGTATTTACGATAAGAAAAATGAAGGGAAGAGATGGAAATGGGATACAAAATGTACTTCAAGTTTTCGTTCAATGACGGAAACAACAGACGATACCATAAATAAAAAAATTAAGAAAAGGAACCCAACCTTAAAAAACGCGAGATTACCAGGACCTTATCAACTTAGAGAAAATTTTACTCAAATACCGTTATATAAAAAGAAAAGGTATATATCATTTTGGCTTACGATGATGAGTATTTTTGCCTTTTCTATTGTATTTATGAGAATGATATATATGAAGTAAGTTGACAATCAGACTAATTTAAGATCATTTTTTAAAATTTATTTTTTGAAATAATTAAAGAAGAGAAGTTTCCAATTTTGTGCGTACGGATCTTCAACTCGTTCAGTATTATTTTTATTTTCTTGGGAACTTTCTTCTTCACCTATATTATTAGATTCTTCGAGTATGTGTTCTAGAAACTTGTTTTTTTTTGTTTCATCATAGTCCAAATTGTTTTCTAAATAATCAGTGATTTTCAATGCAAAGTCATGGTATTTATTCCCAGTAGTATCTTGTTTTTGTTTATTTTCTTCGATCAAATCCTTGAAAAGAGAAGTTTGATTTACAAGAAAATGGCCCATATAATTTATGTAATATTATAATATTTATAATATTTTAATATTATAAAATGAGTAATACAAACAATACAAACAATAAATACGAATTTACTGAAGATTTTAAGGAAATAGTCTCTGCAGAATACAAATACGCAGATCTTGAACTTAAACAGATTGTAAAATATGATTTATATTCCCATCTCCGTGCGGATGAGGTTATTTCAGTTAATGAATATAAAAATAATCTAGACGATGAGATGTTTCGAATCCTTAGAAACTATAATCAAAATGATTTTATTCAATCAATATCGGAACGTACTTTAAAAAATGTATCATCACGGGACAAAAGAAGAATTTTCACTAGCATATATGAATATTTTACAAAAAATAGCATACCAAGTCTTGATTCTAATGGTTCAGATAATTCACCTAAAACGCAAGCTCAACTTTTGTTAAAAGAAAGTCTTAACAGAAGTGTAAGTGCTCGTCATAATACTATATTAGAAAAAGTCATTGATGTTATTAAAGCAAAAATAGAAATAGAGGATATATTTTTAGAAAAATTCAATAATATAATAAATGGAACTACCACAAATGAAGAAAAGTATGAAAAGATTAAAACATTTTTATGTGCCGGTATGGTGCAATATTATAAGGGTTCAAAAGAATACTTGAATGTTTTACAACTTGCTTGTGTTTTTTATTGGAAAAGATTTGTTACGGTAGTTTTAAAACATATTGAAGAACATTATAAAGTCAAAAAGGAAGATTTTTTAGGTGAAGTGATTCAAAAACCTAATATAATGAAATTTAATACTGTTTTACTTAGTATCTATTACGGCCATATAGATGTATTTGAAATATTTATTTCATTTGAACCAAGTTTAATAAGTAAGGCAACTATTATCCGAACAAAAAAACCAGATCTGAATATATTTTGGAGTGCGATTGAGGCGAAGGAATTTCAAATTGTAAGTTACCTATATTATAAGTATCTTCTTGTTAAGAGAACACAAAAAGAAAAACAACCAGAACAAATTAAAATAGAATTTCAACCTATATACTTCATTGAAATTATGCAAAAAATATGGAAAGGGGATTTAACACATCCGGATTTAGAAAAAGAAGATAGGGCTGTAACGGTTAATTATAATTTAGATTTTAATCTAAAAGTGGAATTATTACTTAATTTGTTTTACATTTTATTACTTACAGGTTATATAGATACTTCCAATGGTCATTATAAAAAGCCTCGTATTTTAGAAAATAAAATAGATAAGACTCAATTTATGAATATAATGTTTAAATACAAAGATGCGATGATACCACACTACAGAAACAGAAACAGAAAAGAAACTATATATAAAGATAAAATTTACTATGAAAGTGAAGATTTGGGTAAGGAATTTTCAGAATTATTTGTTAATATTGATAATATTGATAATATTGATAATATTGATAATATTCAAAATAACGATCTTTTAGAATACTACTCCTTTTTTATGTTTACAGCCTTTATCAGAAAGATCATTTTCATTTTGAATTATAGGAATAAATTACATTTTAAACAACATGGTTCTTTCATAAAAAGTTTTTTCAATGGCTTAAACATCTCAGAAATTATTGAAACACATGAAAAAACTTTTATTTCTGATAAAAATAGAATAAAGTCTAATATAGCCTTTTTCCATCTTGAAACTTTTTATGAAATATTATCATTCATTTGTATTAGAACAAATATTGAAAATGTCAATACATATTTGGATTCTTATTTCACTTTTATAATGGAGACAATTGGTAATCGGTACCCGAATGACCTACCCAGTAATTTCAATTTATCTACTGTATTAGATAATGTAAAAGAATATATAAAGTCGAAAGTAAAAAAATTAGCAGAAAAAAAAATAAGAGAAAGAGACATCGAATCAAGTACAATATTACACTCAAAACTTCCAAAAGACATTGTTGTTGAGAGTAACAAGTATGTGTAAAAAATAATGTAACATATATCCGTTTTTTGCGCTGTTGGATCAATTTTTTGGATATGTATAATAAAGCAATGACATAGAAGCAATAACTAAAAATTTTCATGAGAATCAAAAATAGTTTCTTCTAAAGTATTTCGCATTTGGGAGAGAGTTTCTTCAATATATTCATTTTGAAATTTATGGACGTTTTCGAAATTATATGTATCATTCTCTAAATAATCCGTCCATATTTTTGTATCAATTCCGATAGAACGTAATTCTTGTAATAAGAGTTTGAAAGCAAAAGGAATCTGAACGATAGTTGTATTTGGATGAACTAAATTAAGGCTAGGATTATAGGGTTGCATTTTACCAGTTTTGGTATTCACGCACATTTCATAAGCATCTGATTTATCATAATACATTTCTTTAATAAATTGTCCTATACCATGTGATATTAAAGCATCTCTTTCCATAGTACCAGACTTCAAACCACCACCTCTAGATTTGCCTCCAACGGGTTGTTGAGTAATAGCATCCCTGGGAGCGTGAGCCCCTCTTGAATAAATTTTATCTTCAACCATTTTATTGAGTCTTTGATAAAATGTAGTTCCAACACAAGCATCACTACATATGAGTTTACCTGTGGTGCCACTATATAATTTATATTCTGAATTACATAAATCAGGATCATAAGTGCGAATCAATTCTTTGATAGTTTTATAAGGAAAATCCATTTCATGGAATGGAGAGACTTTAATTGAATTTCCAGAAAGGATACCTAAATTTGCTGACATAATTTCCAGGAAATATGCGACAGTCATTCTGGAAGGTATAGAGTGAGGGTTGAAAATAATATCTGGGACGAGTCCTTCTTCTGTGTAAGGCATATCTTCTTTTGGGAGAAGAATTCCAATGACTGCTTTTTGGGCTGCTCTTGAAGCAAATTTATCTCCGATTGTAGGAATACGAACTTGTCTTGTGACTATTTTTGCGACTTTTGGATATGAATTTGATAAATAAACTTTTTCAACGACTTCTCCATGGTGTGCCTTTTCTGCCAATATACTCGCATCAATAACTTTATTTTCATTAGTTTTATTCACAGCCCCAATAAGGACTGTATTTTTATAGATACGACTTCCTGGTTTGATAACTCCATTTTCATCGAGAAGAGAATAATCGTATTGGTTTTTCATATTATGTACTTGTTTTTCGTAAGAGTGAATGTTTGTAATTTGGGTATCACCATCCTCACGTAAAGAATAAGTAGCGTAATGACTAGAAACAAAGAGTCCTCTTTCTACAGCCGAGCGATTAATGATAATAGCATCTTCTTGATTATATCCGTTAAAAGCCGCAATAGCAATCGTAATATTTATTCCATAAGGAAGTTTATTCTGATTTAGTGTATTGACAATGCCAGTATGGACGATAGGCGATTGTCCGTAATGTAAAATTGATGTTTTTTGATCGGCACGATAACTAAAATTTGTAGCGTATACAGAAATTGCTTGTCTCGCTTGTTGTGTTGCGTACTGATTACGAGCCAATGGATTATGTTCTAAAAATGGAAAAGTCATGGCTGACATTCCTAACATAACAGAAGGGTCCAGTTCGTAATGTGTATAATCTTTTCTTAAATTATCCTTCGCATTTGATAATCCAATAAGTAATGTATTTGTTTCGAAGGGGTCAATAAAATCGCAATTTTTCAAAAACTCAAAATCTTGAAATTCTAATAAATTTCGCACTTTCTCTCCTTTTCCATCTCCTTTTCCATCTCCATTTTTATATTTCAATGGACGGATAAGTCTTCCAGAATTGGATTGGATAATAATTTCGTTGTCAGCAATATTCCAAGCGATGGATGTAGACCAGTTAATGATGTTATTTCTGCGTGCTTCTCTAAAATGATTTACAAATTTTGGTGGATTAAGATGAAACCCTTTCCAGTTTCCATTTACGATAACTTTATGGATATCTTTGTTATGTATATTTTCATTTAATTGGATAAAATCATTAAAAATCATAAAATCCTCATCATCTTTCATCCATGTTTCTATTTTATTTTCACCAAAATACTCACTAATTTTACAGGTATACGCCAAATGACGATGTGTGCCAATACTTCCTCCATCTTGTGTTTCGATAGGACAGAAATAACCCCATGTACTAGGATGGACTCTTCTTTTTTCTGGGAAACCACCTTCAATGAGATGTTGATGTATTCTGCGAGTGTAGGAAACATATTCCATGAATGTATTTCTGGATAAATCCTGTAAAATACCAACATTTCTGGCTAAATTTGGGTTAACTCCCCATTTTCCCATAAAAGATTTATTAATACCATCTTGGATATTTTTTGCTGAACCGAGAATAATATCTGATAGTTTCAAACCGTAAAGTTTTTTGGACTGAAATTGGACGATATCAGTATCTTTATTTTTATTTGACTCTAAAATATAGGATATTTTTAATTGGAGATCGTCAATGAATTTATTGAAGAATTCACGGAACATTTCAGTAGTTAATTCACCAGGAAGTCTTATTCTAGAATACATTGTATTGTCTAGATCTGAAAGAGGTAAAACACCAATTTTACTGAGAATGAGTTTTCTTAACATGAGACATATAAAATATCCCTTTGTTTTGAGAGCCGATATTTTGTAATCTTCGTCATTACCCTGATTTATATGAGGTAATAAATAATATCTAAGTATATTAATTAAATTTTCTTTCCATTTATTAGATCTAGTATTTGCTCTTTCTTTAGTAAATAATGAGAGCGTTTTGAGAGATAATTCCTGGGAATGAATGCTGGAAACATCTTCAAAATTAGGTATTAGATATTCTAGCATTTTTTCGTAAGTATGGTTTTCAACATTTCCACAAATAGCATGAACGATCTCTTTATCAGTTTGGAAACCCAGAGACTTTAGTAATGTAATAACTGGTATTTGACCTTTCAAATAAGGAATGGAAGCACTTATTATTTTGGTATCTGGTGTCATTTTCATAGAAAACGGTTGAACGGCATTGCTTTTGTAAACACTATCTATACATACCTCGTAATATTCTTTATTCAACGATTCTGTTTTTTTGGTATATATGATATTGGTATTCATGGATTGCTGAGATACAAGTATTTTTTCAAGACCATTTATAATAAAATAAGAACCAAATTCGTGAGGAGACTCACCCATAGAACTTAATTTCTTATCGTTCATATTTTTCAACATACATGAATCACTATGAAGCATAACAGGTAAATTACAGAAAGGAATATCTGGTATAATAAGTTCAAATACTTGACCGTTTTTTTCTACGATCACATTCGCATTTATAAAAACAGTAGAACTGTATGTATCTCCTTCAATTCTACATTGCATTGGACTTATTGAGGGTTTTTGAAAACTTATACTTTTGGAATCAAATTGTACTTTAACATGTGTTTTATACGCTCCGGAAACTTTAACTTTATCTTTTTTGATAATAGTTAGACCATATGTACTTATAATATCACGAATTCCAGTATGAGTAAAATAATTAAAAGAGTCAATGTTATGTTTCGTTAGGTTTTCGTTCATGATTATAAAGAATATAAAATTTAAGACTTTTTCTTATTCAAAGTATCAACAAAATATCAACATGAAATGAGAGTCCTAACACATTTATTTTCATTTTCCAGAATTTTTTTCACATTACAGCAACAAGATTGTGTAGAATTTCCACATGGATGACTATTTTTAATGTAAATTTTGTTGTTATCTTTTTCATCGGCAATTTGAAAGAATAAACAGCCATTTCGAACATCATTCCATAATGGGTTTCCTTCAAAATATTTAATCATGAACTGAAACTGTTCTTCTGTTAAGGAATCTTTTATGAGATTTAGTATCATTGTTCTACAGTTATCGGTTTGAATTTTGTTTGTAGTAATTGGTGTGAAGTAAGATTGAAAAAATGAATAATAGTTTTCCCCAGAAATGACATTATTTAATATATTTGCTGTCTTTTCGCTTATTTTTATCCATGAAGTACATATATGATATTTGTTAGGAAGATATGATGGATTTCTAGGATAATCATTTATATACTTCACCCATTTGTTTCGCACCGGATTATTAATTGTTTGAGCCATGTCTATCAATGAGAATATAAACGGTTTATTAAGAAATGGCTCATCATATCCAAATCCTATAGTAAAATTACAACTAACGCTAGAATCCAAATTATTTTCCGATTTTTTTTTTATTCTTGCGTAATAATGACCGTTTAAAGCAATAGAACGCTCTAATCTAATAAAATAACCATTCTTTATTAAGAACATAAAAGTTTTATTTTTTTATTTGTTTGGTTATTTACTCATTTTCAATCACATTTTCAATAATAATCACATTTCATATAATTAAATATACGTGTGTAAATAATGAGATCGAGTAAATTGAAAATTCGAAAAACAAAAAGAACCAAAAAACGAACTAAAACAAAAACGAAACAGAATGCTGGGGCAATTACACGTAAATATAAAGAGATAAGTGATGAAAATATTTCCGATGAAGATATTTTATTACAGATAGGTTTTGATGTTATAAATTATTCATAAACTACAATAAAGGATTTTATTGATGAAAATGTTGTACATGACGATATAGTCATATTGGAGATATTAACTCCCAAAGTGACAAAAAAAATGAAAATGGATGAATCCTTGAATAATTCTTCCAAGAAGGCTACAGCTGTTTCTTGGTAAGATTGTATAAGTTAGTAAAAG
>CERI01117646.1_pt1 | contig 15719 bp, 14 predicted proteins | sample 350261 | NCBI WGS metagenome assembly CERI01 (sample SAMEA2620979, study PRJEB7988) | marine metagenome | isolation source: saline water (ENVO:00002010), including
CCAAATTCTACATTATCAAATCCTTCTAATAATGGTCCAAAACCTTGAGTGTATTTTTTCTTGGCCGCAGCTGAAATTGCAGTTATTGTTCTGCCATGAAAGGCTCCAGAAAATGTTATTATTCGATGTTTATGAGGTTTGTCTTGGCAATAGAAAAATCTCCTCATTGTTTTGACCGCACATTCAAGACTTTCAGCTCCAGAATTACAGAAAAATACATAATCAGCAAAAGTAGCGTTGCATATTTTATTGGCAAAAATATTTAGCTCATTAACATTGTAAATATTTGAGACATGCCATAATTTATTAGATTGAGTATTAAGTGCCTTTACAATTTTTGGATGACAATGTCCAAGGGCATTAACAGCAATTCCTGCTCCAAAATCAAGATATGATTGTTCATTGCTGTATAGATAGCAACCAAAGCCACAGCAAAAAGAAATATTATAACGATTATGAACTGGAAGAAGGTTAGAAGAAGTTGTCATTAATTAAAATATGTAATTGAAAATTATTATTAAGTAATTCATAAATAAGGTAATGTAACTATTTATTTATTCAATATCTTATCTATATGATTGATTCTGATAAAAATAAGCAAAAAATTCTTAAAAATTTTATTAAAATAGCTGAAATATCAGGTTGGAATGATAAATCTCTCAAAAAAGCCTGTTTATTGAGCGATATTGATCCTGATAATTTAATTTTTATATTTCCTGATTCAGTTTTAGATGTTGCTCAATTATATTTAGATAATGGTAATAATCTCTTAATTAAAGAAATAGCTAAAATTAAAGATTTTAATAAAAAAAAGATAAGAGACAAAATAAGATTATGTCTTTATAAGAGATTTGAAATTGAAATTGCAAATAGACAAATATTAATTAATTTATCTAATTTTTATCAAGATCCTAAAAATTTAACCAATTTTGAAAATGGCTTGAGACCAGCCATGCAATCAATTACATTTTCATTTATTATTGCTGATCTAATATGGAGCATATTAGATGATCAATCTTCGGACTTTAATTACTATACTAAAAGACTTATTTTAGCTAAAATCATAGTTAGAAGCTTCTTTATATTTATTAAAGATGATATGAAAGATATTGCAAAAACAAAATCATTTATTGATTTACAAATAGAAAAAGTAATGAAATTTGAAAAATTTAAATTTAAATCAAAAGAAGTTGCTCAATCAATATTAGAGTCAGTTCAAGATTGCATTAATAATGAAGATGGCTCTTTGAAAAATATTGATAAACTCATCAAAGATTTACCATTTATAAGGCTTCTTAAAAAAAACGATTAATTTATAATGATAGATTTAATATTTGTAATATTTAGCTTAATTTTTGTTGTAACCGCTTTTTTAAGAGGTTTTGTTAAAGAAATTTTTGCTCTTATTAATTGGGCAATGGCACTGATAATGACTTACTATTTTGCACCACTAATTTCTCCATTATTTTATTCATATGCATCATCAACTCTTATTGTTGATATTATTGCAAAAGTAGTAATTTTTATTGTAACATTTATAGCTTTTGCATTTGCCTCGTCAACAATAACCAAGATAATACAAGGTAAAATACCAATATCTATTGATAAATCACTTGGTGTTTTTTTTGGCATAATTAAAACCCTAGTAATTTTTGGTATAATATATTCTGTTATGCTAAATCTCTATGTTAGCTTAGCTGATAAAACCAAAGATGAGGCATCAATAAATGCGCCTGATTTCTTTAAAAATGCTAAAACATATAATATAATTAGATATAGTGGCGAGATAATTGATCCATTAGTTGAAGAATTTTTTAGCTCCACCACCAAAAATATTGTTGACGATAATATTTTAAACGAATTTATCAAAAAAAATAACATAGATCAAAATGTTACTAAAGAAATTATCAATAATAAGGAACAGATTGATAAAATTAATAAAGAAAATAATAGCAATAGTAAAAATAACATTGAAAATCTAATAAAAGAAAAAAATATTGGTTATGAAAAAATTGATATTCAAAAAATGAATAGGTTGATCGATATATTAGAAAAATAAATTAAATAAATTATGATAAACTTTAATGATAAATCTGTATTATTAACTGGCGCTACTGGAGGAATTGGTGAAGAAATTGCCAAAAAATTTATTGAATATGGAGCTTTTGTTATATTATCAGGAACTAATAATGATAAGTTAGAAAAATTATCTCAAAAATTAGGAGATAAAACAAATTTTGTAACATGTAATTTATCGCAAGAATCTCAAGTAGAAGAATTATTTGAAAAATCAGAAGAATTAACTCCTAATAAGCAAATAGATATTTTAATATGTAATGCTGGTGTTACGTCAGATAATTTGATATTACGCATGAAAAATGATGAGTTCTCAAAAGTTATTGATATTAATCTTAAATCTACTTTTATTCTAAATAGAAATGCTATTAAAAAAATGATGAGAAGAAAATATGGTCGTATCATTAATATATCATCGGTTGTTGCCCTTAGTGGAAATCCGGGTCAGTCAAATTATGTGGCATCTAAAGCAGGTGTTATTGGCATGACAAAGTCATTGGCTCAAGAAGTCGCTAGTAGATCAATAACAATTAATTGTATAGCTCCTGGATTTATTGAAAGCCCTATGACCGATATTTTAAATGATAATCAAAGAGCGCAAATTATGAGTAAAATTCCTGCAGGTAGAATGGGTAAGGCTGTTGAAATAGCTGATTCAGTAATATTTCTTGCAAGTGATTATTCTTCATATATTACTGGACATACACTTTCGGTAAATGGTGGTATGCATATGAACTAAATTTAAATAATAAAATGACTAAAACACACAAATCAAAAATATTAATAGTAGGGTCTGGATCTGCTGGATATACTGCAGCAATTTATGCTGCGAGGGCAAATTTGGAGCCAATTTTAGTTAGTGGTATTCAGCCTGGTGGTCAATTAACAATTACAACAGAGGTTGAAAATTTTCCTGGATTTGCCGAGGCAGTACAAGGTCCATGGCTAATGGAGCAAATGGAGCAGCAGGCAAGAAATGTTGGTACTACAATAATTAATGATCACATTAAAGAAGTTGATTTTAGTGGTAAAATATTCTCTTTGATTGGAGAATCTCAAGATATATATCAAGCAAATAGCGTTATTATTGCAACAGGCGCTCAAGCAAAATGGCTTGGATTAGAATCTGAAACTAAATTTCAGGGTTTTGGTGTTTCTGGTTGCGCTACATGTGATGGTTTTTTCTTTAAAAATAAAAATGTTATTGTTGTTGGTGGTGGTAATACAGCGGTTGAAGAGGCTTTATATTTAACCAATCATTGTGCCAAAGTATATTTAGTTCATAGAAGAGACACTCTTAGGGCGGAAAAAATTGCTCAAGAAAGACTATTTAAAAATAGCAAAATTGAGTTAATTTGGAATTCTACCTTAGAAGAAATTATAGGTAATGATAATCCAAAATATGTTACAGCTGCAAAGCTAAAAAATACAATTTCAAATGAAATCACTGAAATTGCAATTGACGGAGTATTTATTGCTATTGGTCACAAGCCTAATTCTGATATTTTTAAAAACACTAAATTAAAAATTGATGAAGAGGGTTATTTAATAACTAATCCAGATTCAACATCTACTAATATTGCTGGAATATATGCTGCTGGAGATATACAAGATAAAATATATCGTCAAGCGGTAACTGCTGCTGGAAGTGGTTGTATGGCTGCGTTAGAGGCAGAAAAATATCTAGCTCAACAAGAATAATTTAATTATGAAAAAGGCAATTTCTTATAATATTGATAAAGAAAATATAGCTTACTTAACTTTTGATGATTCTGAAGAAAAAGTTAATAAATTATCATCTAAAAATTTGCTAGAGATTGAAAGTAATATTGATAAAATTTCTAAGGATAAGAAAATTAAACTTTTAGTTATTCAATCAAATAAAAAAGATAATTTCATTGCTGGCGCTGATATTAATGAAATTAAAGCTATAAAAGACAGAAAAGATGCATTTAAGAAAGTAGAAATTGGGCAAAAAATCATTACTAAAATATCAAATTTAAAAATACCAACCCTAGCAGTTATTAATGGTTCATGTTTGGGTGGTGGTCTTGAATTAGCAATTGCTTGCAAATATCGCATAGCAACATCTAATGCTAAAACTATGATGGGATTGCCTGAAGTTAATTTAGGCATTATTCCTGGTTTTGGAGGTACTCAAAGATTGCCAAAAATATTAAGCCTAGAGCAATCACTAAAAATTATATTAACAGGCAAGCCAATAAATGCAAAAAAGGCATTAAAAATTGGTTTAATAGATGGTATTATTAATGAATTTTTTGCTAAAGAAAAAATTTCAGAATTTATTAATAAGATATTATCTAAAAAAATCAAAAAGAGCAGAAGAACATCTTTTATTGAAAAATTACCATTTGGTAAAAAAATAATCTTATCAATTGCATTAAGAAATCTTTTAAAAAAAACAAAAGGACATTATCCTGCTCCACATTATGCTATAGAAGTTATTAGAAATACACAAAATATAATTAATATTAACAGGGGTTTAGAAATTGAACTTAAAGCATTTTGTGATTTAATTTGCGATGACATTAGTAAAAATATGATAGAATTATTTTTTACTAATGAGGCCCTTAAAAAAGATATTGGAGTTAGTAAAAAATGCAATGTTAATAAAGTAGAAAAATGTGCTATATTAGGAGCTGGCATTATGGGTGGAGGTATTGCCTGGCTATTTGCTAAAAATGATCTTGATGTCAGGATTAAAGATATTTCAAAACAGGCTATTGCTATTGGTTATCAGCAAATAAATAAAATTTTTTCAGAGTTAAAAAAGATCAGAAAATATAATGATTTTGAAATTGCTCTTAAAACTTCTAAAATTAGCTCAACTCTTGATTATTCGGGTTTTAATGATAGAGATTTAATAGTTGAGGCAGTTATTGAGGATATAGAAATTAAAAAAACAATAATTAGCGATCTTGAAAAAAATATTAGTCCAGATGCTATAATTGCTTCTAATACATCTTCATTATCTATAACAGAAATGGCAAAATCTCTTAAAAATCCTGAAAGATTTGCGGGGATGCATTTTTTTAACCCTGTTAATAAAATGCCACTAATTGAGGTTATAAGAGGTAAAAAGACCAGCGATCAAACAATTGCAACTATTGTTGAGACATCGAAAAAGCTTGGAAAGGTTCCAATTGTTGTAAAGGATGTAGCAGGTTTTTTGGTTAATAGAATATTACTTACCTATTTAAATGAGGCATCTTATATTTTGCAAGAAGGTGGAGATATTAAGCATATTGATAAAATTATTGAAGATTTTGGTATGCCAATGGGTCCTTTTACATTAGCCGATATTGTTGGAATTGATGTTGGAGTTAAAGTTGCTATGTCACTTGAAGAATCTTACAAAGAAAGAATGCAAGTTTCTCAATTATTAAATGAAATATATAATAATCACAAAGATCTGTTGGGTAAGAAATCTGCAATAGGCTTTTATCAATATTATAAAGATATTAAAGATGTAAATAATGATATTTACAAGATTATTAAAAAATTAAATATTACTAAAAGAGTCGTAACTAATCAAGATATAATTGATCGATCTATTTTAATTATGGTTAATGAAGCGGCAAAATGCCTTGAAGAAAATGTTGTAAAAAATGCTCAATATCTTGATATGGCAATGATAGTTGGAACTGGATTTCCAGCATTTAGAGGTGGTTTACTAAGATATGCAGACTCAATTGGAATTAAAAATATTGTCACAAAATTACAACATTATAATAAATTATATCCAAAAAGATTTGTAATTAGTGATATGTTAGTTGAAATGGCTAAAAAAGATCTGAAATTCTACCAATAATTATATTTAATGAAAAAAATAATTGGAATTGATCCAGGTCTTACCAAAACTGGTATTGGTATAATTTCTGTTCACAATAATCAAATAAATTTTATATCATCATCTACCATATATTCAAAATCAAATTGGGATTTGGCAGATAGATTGAGTCATTTTTATCAAGAATTAACCAAAATATTAGATCAATATAATCCAGATATTGCTGCAATTGAAGAGACTTTTATTAATGTTAACCCTACATCTTCACTAAAATTGGGTCATGTTAGGGGGGCTTTAATGCTAACAATTGGTCTTAAAAATATTAAAATATATGAATATTCAACAACTGCAATTAAGAAATCTATTGTTGGAGTAGGGCGAGCAGATAAGGGTCAAATGCAGATGATGGTAAAAGTTTTATTGCCAAAGGCTAATTTTAAAACCGAAGATGAGGCTGATGCTTTAGCTACTGCAATATGTTGTAATAATTATAAATTTAATTTTTAAATATAAAATATTATTGACAAATATAAAATAATTTTAAAATTTAAAAAATGATTTTATAAAATCAAAATATCAAATTAAATATAATATTTATGAAAAAACTAACTTCTGTTGCTATAATTAGTAGTGCTTTATTAGCTAGTAATGCATTTGCGTTTGAAGGTAAGCATTCTGTAGGATTGGATATTATTAATTCTCAAATTGTTGAAAAGGAGTCAAATGACCATGGAAAAAATAGATTTGGTGCTTCTGTAAATTATAAATATGCAATAGATGTGTATGATAATTTTGTTATTACCCCAGCTATATTTTATGATAGACTTAATGCAAATAAAGATGAATCTGAATTTGATACAAGATATGGTCTTAAATTAGATCTAGGTTATAAAGCTAATGAAGTTGTTACTCCTTATTTTTCATTAGGATATGCGATTAATGAATATGATTTTATTGATAGTGATCGTTCAATAAATAACTCCGATGATAAGGCAGCATTAATTTACGGTGTTGGTCTTAGCTTTAAAGTTAATGATATATTATCTATTTCAACTGAATATAATATATCAGAAGTTAAGGTTTCTAGTAAAACAGGTGATGTAACTGCTAAAGCAGATATTGATCAATTTAAGGTTGGGTTATCATATAATTTCTAAATTTAATAAATAATGGGGTGGCTCAAAGTCACTCCATTATAGCCCAAGAAGTCTCCATAAGAAGTTTCAATTAGTAAATCACAATAGTTAATCACCGCGGCAAATCATAATATGGCAATCATCACAAATCACTTAAAACCCATTATTGTAATTGCATTAATTACTTTGCAATTATTTATTTTTTCATGTGCAAGTAATTACATATCATATATTAATATTAATCCTGTTACTAGTTTTAGTAAAAGTAAGATTAAAGATTTAAAAACGGCAAAAATTTCGGTATTATCAATTAATAATGATATTAATAATAATATTGTTGGATATAAGATAAAGCAAAATTTATTTTATTCAAAAAATTCAAATTTAATATATTCAACAAGCAATATATTAGAATTGGTAGATAAAAGTTTTCAAAATTGGCTTATAAAAAATAAGGTTAAAATTACTAAAGCTAAAAATTATCAAAAAAAAATTATAGTAAAATTAGGTTATATATCTATATATCCTGTAATAGATAATAATTATATATTTAAGCCATTTCTAAGGGCAGCAATAAAAATAGAAATTTATGATAGTAAAAATCATATATTATATGATCATTGGCACTTCTATAATAAATCATTTAGCAGCTATAAAGCAACAATATTAGAAAGAAATCTAAATTACTCACTTAAGGAATTTATAAAAGAAATAATAATAAATATTAACCCATATATGTCAAAATAATTGCTAAATTTCTATGTATAAAAAAATCGCCACTACTTTATTATTAGTAATATTATCATCTTGTGTTACATTATTTAACAACGCAAAGCAAGTTATTGAATTTAAAGAAGGGCAAAAATTAACAAAATTATATATTAATTCTCATTATCATGGATATTTGCCTCAAAAAGTTAGCGTGAGCAGATGTCATGATTATAATATAATTTTATCTGACCAATTTAAAGATAAATATTATAGCTATATTAGAAAAGAAAGTGCTTCTTTATCAATTTTGTCAATTATGATGGGGGGATTGATTAGTCACGCAAGTGATTATGGTAATTGTGCATTTGACATATTATATTTGAGGCAGAAATAATATGTAAAGATGGATTTGGCATAAGAAGATGTTTTAAAAAAAGAAATTGCCATCAATAAATTAGCTATATTATTCATTTTGGTGTAATGATATTTTAATTAAATTAATGACAAATTATTGATTTTGCTATTTTGCCAATATTCATAAGATTCAATTTCTTTTAGTCGTGAAATTGTTCTTAAAAATGATTTAGAGCCAATTCCTGCGGGGTATATTTCTTCAATTTTTTTGGCAGATAATGTAATTAATGATGTTTTATTCTCATAAATCTCATCTATAAATAATGTTAATCTTCGCGCCTCGTTAGTATCTTGCTTGGAAAGGGGTGGAACCTTTAATAATATTACAAGATCAAATGTTTGACTTATTGCTTGATAATCAGCAGCAGAAAAGCTGTTGCTACATATTGAGTCAAATGTGACAATTGCAAATTTACTAGTTTTATTATTTTTTATCTTATTTTTAGAAGCGGTTTTATTTTGCTTATTATGAGTTGAATTTAATATCGTTAAATCATTATTATTGATAAAATAGCTATTATCAATTGAGACTTCACGACCCCATACTTTAATTCTAGTGGTAAAACAATCCTTATTATTTGTTAATTCCTTGATAAGGTTATTGAGTTCTTCGTCATAATATCTATCATTAACAAAAAATCTTTGTGAGGCAGATGGGGTTTTTTTTGTTCTGTAATCCATATCTGAAGTTAGTTTTATAGCTGGTGAGTTTGGTAATAAAGTATCTTTAACAAAATCTTGAAATAACTCGGCCTGAATACCATCCTTATATAAATCTTGTGGATGTGTATTTGAAGTAAAAATAACAATAATATTTTTTGAATATAAGTAAGTTATGACTCTAGATAAAATCATTGAATCAGCAGCATCAATAACTTGAAATTCGTCAATACATAATATTTTGATCTCTTTATTAAAAATATTTTTTATTTTAAATTTAAAATTTTGAGATTCGTCATCTTTATATTGAGATAAATATTTTAATTTTGGATTAATTGCAAGGTCAATTGCAGCTTCTAATTGATCATTATATTTTTTTTGACCAGATCTTATATCTCTAAGAGCTTCATGAATGGATTTCATAAAGCTATTAAAATGACAATATATTTTTGCTGTCTTATTTAAAGAGTTGTAAAATTCTTTTAATAGCATTGATTTACCACGCCCAACATCTCCATATATATAGAGGCCGTTTATTTTTTTGCTATCAATAAATAATATTTTACGAAAAAATTTACCAAAGGTTAATTTTTCCAGGCCATTCCTAATTTTATTGAGCTCTATTAGGATTTTTTGCTGCTCTTTATCAAGTTTAAATTTAATATCTGACATTTTTAAAAAATTAGCATTTTTTGCAATGCTTTACTAATTGTATTTTTTTAATACAATATTATTATTGTGTAGTTTCAATAAAATCAACTAATAAATAGCTTATTATGTAGTACTTTTATTACAAATGAAGATTGATTATAAATTTTTTGTTAATAATAATTATTAAATATTAGTATTTAATTTAATTTTCTTTTAAGAATGACTTTCTTAAATAATAATGCATTGTCATTATTTAATGATATTGGAATATTATCATATTTAGTATTATTGCCAATAATATCAGCAATAATATTATCATTGCTTAGTTTTTCAAAAAAATCTTCCTATTATAAATTTTCATTAACATCTTCTCTTATTACTTTTGGGCTGTCTATTTATTTACTCATGCAGTTTGATCCTGATATTGCTGGTTTTCAATTTAAGCAAAGTTGGAAATTTATTTCACATCATGATATAAAATATTTTGTTGGCATTGATGGTATTTCTCTTATCATGATAATGCTAACAACATTTTTAACCCCAATATGTCTAATTTTAAGCAAAAAATCAATTAATCAAAGATTTAAGGAATTTGCAATTTGCTTCCTTTTAATAGAGTCCTTTGTGATAGGGGCATTTTGTTCTTTAGATTTATTGTTTTTTTATATATTCTTTGAAGCTGCATTAATACCAATGTTTATCGTAATTGGTGTTTGGGGAGGGGCGCAGAGGGTATATGCTTCTTACAAATTCTTTTTATATACTATAATTGGGTCGTTATTTTTCCTTATAGCAATTATTTATATATTTCTATATACAGGAACAACTGACATTACTATTTTATCTAGCATAATGCCTAGATTTCCTATATCTCATCAAAAATTATTATGGTTGGCTTTTTTTGCATCTTTTGCTATTAAGGTTCCTATGTTTCCTGTTCATACATGGTTACCAGATGCTCACGTTCAAGCTCCAACATCTGGCTCAGTTATTCTTGCTGGAATATTAATTAAACTCGGGGCTTATGGGTTTTTAAGATTTTCATTGCCATTCTTTCCACAGGCTTCACTATATTTTGCTGATATGATGTTAATACTTAGTGTTATAGCAATTATATATGCATCTTTTGTGGCATTAATGCAAGAAGATATGAAGAAGATGATCGCTTATTCATCAGTGGCTCATATGGGTTTTGTTACAATGGGAATTTTTAGTTTCAATAAGCAAGCAATTGATGGTGCTATTGTGCAAATGATCAGTCACGGTGTTATTTCTTCTGCGCTATTTATTTGTGTAGGTGTTATTTATGACAGGCTTAAAACTAAAAACATATCAGAAATGGGCGGTATTGCTGATAAAATGCCAAATTTTGCTATGTTGGCAATGATTTTTACTATGGGTTCAGTGGGTTTGCCTGGAACTAGTGGGTTTGTTGGAGAGTTTCTAACCATTATTGGTGCATTTCAGCAAAATATTTATATAGCCTTTCTTGCTGGATGCGGCGTAATATTTGGCGCATGTTATATGCTATGGCTATATAAAAGAGTTTGGTTTAGTGAAATTACTAATCAAAAAATTAGCAATTTCAAAGCTCTGTCAAAATCAGAATTTTCAACATTAACTATAATGGCTTTAATGGTTATAATTATTGGTATTATGCCTAATTTAATTATGAATTATCTAACAATTCCAGTTGATTCATTAACCAAAATATATCTTAAATAACTATGAATTTATTACTAATTGCGCCTGAAATTACTCTTATTTGTGGTGCTTTTTTTACATTAATTTTTGATGCTTTCTTTCGTAAGAAAATTTCATATATTAGCTATGTCACTCATTTTATTGCTCTTATCATTTGTGCATCTGTACTAATTACAATTGGTAAAACATTTGTTACTGAAACTCTTATTTTAAATGATATGCTAAGGATTAGCTTCTTCTCATCCTTTGCAAAATGCTTTTTGTTACTATTGTTAACTTGTATAATTTTATTAGGTGTTAATTTTACAATAATTGAGCAAAAAGTTAGCTCTGAATTTATGGCTCTTTTAATGATTGCTACTGCTGGGGGCATGTTGATGATATCTGCAAATGATTTTTTGACATTTTATTTGGCTCTTGAAATGCAATCATTACCTCTTTATATATTATGCGCAATCAATAAAAAATCTACTCAATCTTCAGAGGCTGGGATAAAATATTTTATTCTTGGTAGCTTATCATCAGCATTATTTTTATTTGGGGTATCTATGATATATGGTTTTAGTGGATCTATTAATTTTAGTGCAATTAGCTCCTTATATGATGTAAATAGCGCGCAAATTGTCAAAGATATTCCAATTGGCGTTATGGTTGGTTTTATTTTTATTATTACTGCTATGTTTTTTAAGATATCTGCGGCACCATTTCATATGTGGACACCAGATGTATATCAAGGTAGCGCAACAATTATTACTGCATTTTTTGCATCATTGGTTAAATTTAGTGCGTTACTTGCCTTGATTAATATTTTAATTAATTTTGATGTAAATTGGTCGGGTATTAATAATATATTTGCCATTATTGGTGTTATATCAATTATTGTTGGTAGCCTTGGTGCAATTTATCAAAAAAACATTAAAAGATTATTAGCATATAGTTCAATTGGTCATGTTGGCTTTATGTTACTTGGAATATCTGCTTTTTCAAAATTTGGATTTACTTATACTATTTTTTATGCAATTATTTATGCTCTAATATCACTTGGTTCATTTGGCTTTTTAAATATTATATTAAAGAAAAATAGCAATAAATATAATCATGAAGATGATGAAATTGCTAATAAAATTTATGATATAAATTCTCTAGCTGGCTTATCTAAAACTCATCCAAAAATGGCATTTTCAATTGCTACATTAATGTTTTCTAGTGCAGGTATTCCTCCATTAGCAGGTTTTTTTAGTAAATTTTATATATTATCATCTGCAATAGTTGGTGGCTTTGTGATCGCAGTAATTATTGCAGTTATATTTAGCGTTGTGTCTGCTTTTTATTATTTAAAAATTGTTAAAATAATGTATTTTGATCAACCAGCAAATATTATTGATCTTGACGATAATATAAATTCAAAATTTATTATCATTATCGTAGCTTTAATTAATTTATTATTCATATTTATGATGAAGCCAATAATTTCTTCTATTTTTAATTTTATACCACAAATATGAAATCACTTAGCGTTATTAAAAATGATATTGCACTTAAGGGAGAAATTAAAATTCCAGGAGATAAATCAATTTCGCATCGCTCTTTAATATTTGCAGCTCTAGCAAATGGCCAAACTAAAATTACTAACCTCTTAGAAAGTGAAGATGTTATTAATACTGCTAATGCCCTGAGAAATATGTCGGTAGATATTGAAAAAAAAGACAATTTCTGGGTTGTTAATGGTTCTGGTTTAGTTGGGTTAATGGAGCCTCAAAAAGAATTAAATATGGGCAATTCTGGAACTGCAGCTAGATTGCTAGCTGGTTTAGTTGCACCATATAAATTTAATAGTTTCTTTATTGGTGATAGCTCTTTAACAAAAAGACCAATGCAAAGAATATTTAAGCCAATAAGGGAGTTTGGTGCTAATATTATTTCACGAAATGAAAATTATCTACCATTTGTTATTAGTGGTTGCGATGAGATGATGCCAATAGATTATCACATGGATGTTGCATCAGCGCAAGTTAAAAGTTGTATTTTACTCAGTTCTCTAGCTGTTAAGGGTATGACAACTATCTATGAACCAACTAAATGTCGAAATCATAGTGAAATTATGATGAAATTTCTTGGACTTAACATAATTCAAGAAGATTATAAAAATGGTAAAATAATCAAATATCAAGGATATCAAGAATATAATGCAAAAGACATTGAGGTTATTAATGACATTTCTTCAGCTGCTTTCTTTATTGTTGCTGCATTATTGATAAAAGATTCTGAAATAACATTGTCAAATATAGGTATAAACCCTTTAAGAAGCGGCATCATTACAATCTTAAAAAAAATGGGTGGCAATATAGAATTACAAAATATTAGGCAAATTTCAGGTGAAGATGTAGCTGATATAAAAGTATGTCACTCTAAATTAAAGGCGGTTAATGTTGAGGCTGATATGGCTGCATCAATGATTGATGAATATCCCATTCTTGCAATTGCTTGTGCAAATGCAGTTGGTACTTCTAGGATGTCTGGACTTATGGAGCTTAGAGTGAAGGAAAGTGATAGATTGGAAATGATAGCACAAAATCTTGAAAATTGCGGTGTAAATGTTAAAGCTGGTAAAGATTATATTGAAATTGAGGGTCAAAGTGCAAATCAAAAAATAAAAGCTAAAATTACTAGTGCTATGGATCATAGAATTGCTATGTCCTTTATTATAATGGGTTTAACGATGTCAAAGGGTGTTGAAATTGATGATATTTCAATGATTAATACTAGCTTTCCAGATTTTGTAAAAATTTTTAATCAACATAGCATTTTTTAATAGTTGACTTATCAAATTTTTTCACATTAACTATTACTATGTGGCAAACGTAGCTCAGTTGGTTAGAGCACCAGGTTGTGATTCTGGGGGTCGCGGGTTCGAAACCCGTCGTTTGCCCCAGATTTATTAAGACAGTTTTTTTTAACAAAACTGGCCCTAATTAATTTTCTTGCATCACTATAAAAATAGTGTAATTTTTGCTCATAATTAATTTTAATGATTTATATTATTGTGGACATCATAATATTTGCTGCTATTGCTTTTTATATCTTTTTCAAATTAAACAAACAACTTGGAAAAATAGATGAAGAAGAAAAAAAAATAATTGAGACAAAAATAATTCACCTCAAAAATAAACAATTTAATGATTCTAAGAAAAAAGACACAAAGAAAAATGATAATGTAAAAATTATCGGTTCAAAATCAAGTGCATCAACTAATATTGATAATCTTTTTGAAGAAAAGCATATTGAAAAATTAGATACACAATCAAAAGAAAATCTTAAGAAAATCTTTACAAAAACCAAAATTAATGCAGAATTATTCTTGAATGGTGCAAAGGTTGCATTTGAGACAATTTTACAATCTTTTGCTCATGACAAGCTAGATGATGTTAAAAATATCATCTCTGATAAAATATTTAATGGTTTTAAGCTAGCTAATGAAAAAAGAAAGGAGCAGGGTAAATCACTAACCACAAATATAATTTCATTTGATAAGGTTGTAATTATTTCTGCAAATATTATTGATAATCAAGCAAATATTGCTGTTAAATTTATCTCACAACAAATTAACTATATTACTGGCACTCAAAATGAAATAATTATTGGATCGCGCGATGAAATAAATATGGTTGAAGATATTTGGACTTTTAAAAAAGATCTAAAATCTGACAATCCAAATTGGAAGTTATGCGCCACATCTCATAGTTAGAATAAAATATCAATATGACAATTAATATTATCTCAAAAAAATCATTTAAAATTGCCGATCAAGAATATCAATATTTTGATATTAATGAATCTGCAAAAAATCTGGGCCTTAATATTGATAAATTACCATTTTGTTTAAAAGTATTATTTGAAAACCTTCTTCGTAATTTTGATAGTGGTGGTATTTCATCTAATGATTTAATAAATATTGCTAATTCAGTAAGTGATGCTAACAGTAGAGATGAAATCTCTTTTTCAGTATCAAGGGTATTGATGCAAGATTTTACCGGTGTTCCAGCCGTTGTTGACTTGGCAGCTATGAGAGATGCTGTTGTGAAAATGAAAAAAGATCCAAGAAAAATAAATCCACAAGTACCTGTAGATCTAGTAATTGATCACTCTGTTCAAGTTGATTCATATGGGCAAGTTGATTCATATCAAAAAAATGTTGCTATTGAATATAAGAGAAATTATGAAAGATATAAATTTCTGAAATGGGCACAAAAATCATTTGATAATTTTAAAGTTGTACCTCCTGGAACTGGAATTTGTCATCAGGTAAATATTGAAAAATTAGCAACAATTACATCGCTAAAGGATGGTGTAGCATTTTATGATACTGTTGTTGGTACTGATAGTCACACAACTATGGTAAATGCTCTTGGTGTTTTAGGGTGGGGTGTTGGTGGTATTGAGGCTGAGGCTTCAATGTTGGGTCAGCCAATATCAATGCTAATTCCTGAGGTTATCGGGTTTAAATTAACGGGTAAATTGCAAGAGGGTCTTACCGCTACTGATCTAGTTCTGAATGT
>CERI01091294.1_pt1 | contig 15683 bp, 14 predicted proteins | sample 350261 | NCBI WGS metagenome assembly CERI01 (sample SAMEA2620979, study PRJEB7988) | marine metagenome | isolation source: saline water (ENVO:00002010), including
AATTAAATAAATACCACCCCTGAGATTCTCTCAACCCGTTATTTGCACCCCCATAGTTTTGTAAGATCTGTTTTTTTAGATACTCTTTTTTGAACCAAAATATGATAGATGGACTCCATCAATGTAAGGTGAATTTTCTTCATCAAAAATGAGGCATAATCACTAATGGATAGTATTTTATTCTACGCTAAATCCGATAGAGAGCCTTTATATAACGAGCGTATATTCAAACAGAATAAGCTAAACAGATACAAGGTCACAAGGTTTGCCCTTATCTGAAAAACAAGGGGTCGGCAGTTCGATTCTGCCTCTGGCCACTTAAAAACTTTGACACGCTCACTTTTATAAATTCGTTTTATTTTATGCTAACTGTGATACAAAACCTATGCATTGCAATCATATAATCAATATATTTATATAGTTTATTTATGTCTATTGACCTTGATAATCTAAGAAATGAATATATTGCTATAGTTCCAATCTTTAACGAAGAAAAAAAAGCAAAAAAAGTATTAAATAGTTTATTAAGCAGTTATCCAATGCTGAGAATTTATGTAATAGATGATGGTTCTACTGATAAAACAACAGAAATAATTAAAGAATTTAAAGATAAAAATATAATTAAATTATTCAATAATAAAAATTACGGGAAGGGCTATTCAATGCGATTAGCTTTATCAGAAATAACACCAGACAAAAATAGAATTATTTTCTTCTGGGACGGTGATGACGAACTCGATGTCAAAAATATACACAAACTAATTTATCATTATAAAAATGAGCCTAATTGTAATATTTTATTTGGTTCAAGATTTTTAGTAAAAAATCCAATACTAAGAATAGAAGAAATAAAGCTACCACGTATTTAAAGTATGTGTCTTTAATAACATATATTATTGCAAGCATAGAGCGTTTTTTAAAACTCATAAAATTTCTATTTAGCGGAGTTGAATTATGGCTTACCTGAATGTTTTCATGATTTTTTGAAACTTTTTTAAAGTCTAATAAAACATTATTGTTGAGAATTTTTATTGAATCATCTTTAATTCTTTTGTTAATTGCTCTAAATGCCGTATCTCTGTTCTTTAGATTTCTGAAATTAAAAATATTAAATGCTATACGTGCAATAAAAGAGGTAATATTTCTTAGGAAGGTTTCATCAGCAGACCAGATACCAATAACAAAATCATAATCTCCATCGTAAAGAGCGTTTATTAACTTTACAATTTCTTTTGGAGGATGTTGTAAATCATCATCAATTGTAACAATCACATCCCCTTTGGATTGTTTAATTCCTATTAAAGTAGATGCTGCTTGACCTAAATTCTCTTTGTTATTAATAATTTTTAAATTATGGTTTTTTTTGGCTAGGTTATTAAGAATTTTTTTAGTGCTATCTATAGAAGAATCATTAACAATAATTATTTCAAAGCCATGATTTATTATTTTACTAATCTCAGATTCTATTTCATATATTAATGTCTTGATAGATCCTTCTGAATTGTAAGCAGGTACAACAATTGAGATATTTTTATCCACCACTCTCCTGAATAAACTCTAGTTCAAGCGCTTTAAGAGCTTTATCTCTCTCTCCAACTTTTCTAATAGGATTACCAGAAAAAATTGACCAATCCTCTAAATTACCTTTTGCTACTGAATTTAAATACACGCTACTTCCCTCTCCTATGACAGTTCCTTGTAAAACTACTACATTTGTACCAATTAATACATGCTTTTCTATATTTATAGATTTATCTAATTGATTTGTAAATTTTTTATTAACCGTAGGACCATTAAAATACCCTCCTTTGTAGTCATCGCTCTTACAGAAAATGTGGCACTTAGCAGCAATCCCAACATAGTCACCTATATTCAAACCTGATTCTCCTCCAGCTAAAATATTATGTGTCGCAATATGGACATTTTTTCCAATTTTGATTTTTCCAGACAAAACACAAAAATCATCAATTCTTGAATTATCACCAATTTCTATTGTTTCTGGATAATAAAATGTAGCATTAGAAGATAGCTTTACATTTTTTCCAACAAATTTAAACTTTTTTAATTCACTATTTGACAAAAATGACATAACTTAATACTAAAGTAAATTTTAATAAATTACTTATATTTTAAGAATCATAACAAATTGAGCTAAATAACTTTCTTTGTCTAAGTTTTATCTACTAAAGCAGAAAAATATTGAACACAAACTGTAGATTTAGTACAGGCGAAAGAGTTAGTAATTTATTATAGTTAATAGGAATCTAAAATCGCATTCGATTAACTCAAATTATTACTTGTTAGGTTATGTATAGTACTAGTTATGACTTCAGAAAAATTAGAAAAAGAAATTATTAATTTTGTAAAAGATTTTTTAAACATTATGAATTATGAATTAGAAAATGAGTTAGGTCCAAACACTCTGTTGTTAGAGAATGTTGTAGGTTTTGACTCACTTGAATTAGCTGGTTTAGTTGCTCATCTAGAAACATTGACGGACTACGATCCTTTTGAGGAGGGTTTTATTGAATTCTTTACAATTGCAGAGCTTGCAAAATTATTTTCAACAAGATAAATTAAAAGTACTCAAAAAAAATTTAAATGAAATCAGTTTTGATTTTGATAATTATATTCAAAGCTTAAAAAGTATTTACGAAAAAGGTTATACAAGTTTTTACTATATTGGAGAAAATCCAATAGAGATTTTATCTTTAATTTATTTTAAATTAGAAAATGGTGTGGAACTTTCTTTAGGAAGTATAAATGATGAATTAAACAAATTTAAATTAAGTGAAATTGACAATCTTTACATTGAAAAAAATGGTGAAAATAAATTTTTTATTTTCACTTCAGGAACTACCGGAGATCCGAAAAAGACAGAAATAAATTTAAATCATTTATTAGAAAATATTAAAGTCACTAAAAATGAAAATTTGACATGGTTACTTACATATAATTCAAAAAGCTTTGCAGGCTTACAGGTTCTTTTAACAGCATTTTTGAGTAACAATATGCTTTTAGCTTCGTCGACCTCTAGCTCAATAAATCAACTTTTAAAAATAATAGAGAAATTTAATATAAATGCAATTAGTGCAACACCTACCTTCTGGCGAATGTTGGTGAATACAAAACAAATAAAAAAAATGAATTTATCTTTAATAACATTGGGTGGTGAAATTGTAGATGAACAAATTTTAAAAAAATTGACTAACGAATTTCCAAGTGCAAAAATAACACAGATTTATGCAACAACTGAATTAGGCAAGATATTTACTGTAAATGACAACAGATCTGGTTTTCCAGTAACGTATTTAGATAAGTATGATTTAAAAATTTCAAATTCTGAACTATTTGCAAGTTTTAATAATAAGTATGTATCTACAAAGGATTATGTTGAAATATCAGATGATAGAGTGAATTTTGTTGGCAGGAGTATCGATTTTATCAAAGTCGCAGGAAACAAAGTTAATATTAACAATATTGAACAAAAGATAATTAAACTTCCTAATGTAATGGATGCAAATTTAAAAACATCTTCATCTATAATTGTTGGGAATATACTTGTTTTAGATATTGTCTTAGAAAAAGATGGTGTTAACGAAAGAACTGAGTTAAAAAAAATGTTAAGAAATAATCTACAACCACCTGAAGTCCCAAAATTAATTAATTTTATTGATTTATTAAATACCAATTCAAATTTAAAGAAAAGAAAATGAAAAAAATTATATTAACTGGATGTAGTAAGGGTATTGGAAAATCTATCACAAAAAATCTACTAAATAATGAATATTTTGTTATCGGGATTTCAAGAAATTCAAATAATTTTATTGAACAAGTAAAAAATGATAATAAAAATTTTGAACACATTGAGGCGGACCTTCTTGATGATAAGAATTTAGATAAAGTTTTAGAAGTATTTGATAAAGATAATTTATATGGATTGATAAATAATGCTGGTGTTGGGCTAGATGGTATTCTTGCAACACTTCCAATTACGGATATCGATAAATTAATCTCACTAAATTTGCGCGTACCTATTTTGCTTGCCAGAGCTATGAGCAGAAATATAGTTAAAAATAAGACAGCCGGGAGAATTATAAATATATCATCAATAATTTCACAAAATGGATACAACGGATTATCTGTTTATTCTGCAACAAAATCTGGACTAAATGGATTAACCCTCTCACTTGCAAGAGAATTGGGAAGAACTGGAACTACAGTTAACGCTATTCTTCCTGGTTATATTAAAACAGATATGACAAACAAATTAAGTGATAAACAGCTTGATCAAATTGTTAGAAGAACACCTTTAGGAAAACTAACTACCACTGATGATATCGCTAATATAATTGAATATTTACTTTCAAAAAAAGGAAAATCTGTAACTGGACAACTTATAAAAGTTGATAATGGTATAACTGTTTAATAGCAATTAAATATATATTTAAAGATACTTATTTTTTTGTATTTTGCATATTGCTTGTATTAATAGCTTTAAAATTAATTAAATAAATCAGTAAGATTTTCACCATACTCTGTGTTTGAGTAATTTTTTTGGACTGTATTGAGCAAGTCCTCTTTAGATATTAACTTCCTTTTTAATGCAATTTCTTCAGGAGAGCAAATTAGGTTACTGTTGATTTCTTGAAAGGTATTTACAAAGTTACTAATTTTTATCAAATCATTTTTTGTACCTGCATCAATCCAGCTAACTCCTCTTCCAAATGTATAATAAGTCAAATAATTCTCTTTTAAATATTGAGTTAAAATATCGACTATTTCAGTTTCACCTCGATCTGAAATTTTTAAATTTTTATAATACTCAAAAAATTTATTGTTGAATTTATACAAACCTGTTACTGCAAAACCTTTAGATTTTACTTTAGGTTTTTCTTGAAACCCAACAAGTTTATTTTCACTAAAAACAGCGCAGCCAAGTTCACTTACATCTGATACTTCTTTCAGAAACACGCAACAATTTTTGTCTTTGGAAGCCTTTTCATAAATATTTTGTATTAGAGATCCAAAAATAAAATTATCTCCTAAATTTACCCAAAAGTCATCTGATCCTACAAGTTTTGCACACTCATTAATTGCTGATGGAATACCACTTGCTGTTTCCTGAATTATGTACTCAATTTTAATTCCTAAATTATTTCCATTATTCAAGATGCTTTTTATTTGTTCAACTCCTTTTGGAGTTGATAGAACAATAATTTCTTCACAGCCAGCTACCATAAGATTGCTAAGTGGATAGTAAATCATTGGCTTATCATAAATTGGAAGAAGGTGTTTATTAATAACTTTTGTTGTAGGTGCAAGTCTAGTACCATTTCCTCCTGCAAGAATTAAGCCTTTCATTTATACCTTTCAATATTGTTTATTTGTAAGTTTATCAAACAATACCCATCTTTTTAAAGTAGTTAAACTATTATCAATCCAATATTGTTTGTTATCTTTATTGTTAAACAACTCTTTGTACATTTCTGCAAATTGATTGACTTCAGAATAATCTTTTTTTTCTAAAATATTGATTCCATCTTTTACTGTATATGTGTGTTTATATCCATTTGGTTTGGAATAAAAAAAATCAAAATAATATGTTTTGTCTTTTGTTTTTATTTCTAGATAATTTGTATATTCTCCAAAACCCCAATTGCCTATAAATTCTCCGTTTTTAGTATTAGCCAAAATTTCACCAGATAAATCGAAAGAACCGTTATTAGTAGTAGCAAAATTATTAATTTCATAGGATCCAAGAAAGCTCAGTAAGCCTAAAACATAGATTCCAGTGTCTAACATTCCTCCAGAACTTTTACTACCATTTGCTCTAAAATTATTATCTTTGGGCATTGGAATGGTGAATGAAGATATAATTTCAACTATTTTTTCTTCTTCAAAGATTTTTGAAATAATTTTTATGTATGGATGGTAGAAAATCATTAAACCCTCAACCATTAAGTTATTGTTATTTTTGGAAATTTTAAACATTTCTTTAACTTCGAGATAATTAATTGATAAGGGCTTTTCGATGACAAATATTTTATCTATATGTTGAAAATATTTATATAATCCAAAATGACTTTCAGGAGGAGTGCTAATAACTACTATTTGACTTGTATCATTTGAAATTTCTTTACTTATATTTTTAAAGTAACTATCACTATAAATTTTATTTAAATCACTATACGTTTTTACAAGACTTAACTCACTATCATTACTTATTGCCTCTATCAAATTTTTTTGTGTATGATAGCCATTACCAACGATTGAAATTTTAATATTTTCAGATATGAGACACCAAACTTCTAAGATGTGGATTTATCCAGGCGTTTTCATTAATTAATGCCTTAATTTGCCAAAGTGTAATCCATTTGTAATCTGACCGTTCATCTTTACTTAAACTGATATTTTTATTAACAATTACTCCTAAGTTTCTTTTGTTTAGCAATCGACCACCATCTTCAGAAAACCATGAACGAAAAATTAAATCATCTCCAGATTTGCTTTCCTTATATTTAATAAAGTGTTCAGAATATTTTGGTTTGGACCCTCCATGTGCTTGATTTAAATTTGCAAATGTAGCTTGAAGCGTAGGAGATAGTTGTGCTATTTTGTAGTTACCCGGCTCTTCTTTTAAGTTTACTAAATAGTGTGGAGTCCCAAATTCAATTGTTCTTATTAATCCAACAATACCCCCATCGAACCCAATTTGAGTTAAGATTGGCTGATCCCATCCTTTTGAACCAACTTCTCTACTTTTAGATTGAGTTACCCTAACACCTTCTACCTTAAAAAAGTCTCCCGACGAATGCGTGATGTTGTCAGGAGAAATATTCCAGTTTTCACAATCTTTTAAAGGTATAACTTCTATTTTAAGCTGTGGCGAATTTCTTCTTTCCATATACCATTTTTTAATCTCTTCAATTGTATGTAATGATGGATAGTCTTTCAATGTTTCTTTTCTCAACTCTGAAATATTTGGCTTGGGAGAAAAATTTATATTATTCATTGTTAATAAAAGATATTACTGTTTTAAAAACTTTTTTAGCATCTTTAATATCCATTTTTGTATGAATAGGAAGTCTTATCAAATTATTTCCAAAATAATCAGTATTTGGTAATTCAACATTAGATATTTTTTTCCCATAACTTGAAGAATGTAGTGGAACATAACCAATGTAAGCTTGTATACCATTTGAGTATAAATATTCTAATAATTTCTTTCTACTTCCTGACTTTAAAACAATATAAAATGAGTGATAATTAGGCAATATCTTTGTTTTATCAATTTTTTGAGTCAAAAATAAATTTTCATAATTTTGAAAGAAGCCAGTATAAGCATCGTGAATGATTTTTCTCTTTTCAATTATTTCATCATATATTTCAAGTTGAGAGAATAAAACTGCTGCTGAAAGCTCTGTAATTTCAAAACTAGATCCTAAAAATTTCCATTCATATTTGTTCTTAAGTCCAGCAACAACTTTGCTTCTGTCTGTGCCTCTGTCGATAATGAATTGACCCAATTCCATATCTTGCTTATATTTAAAATTTATTAATCCCGCAAAAGCACCGTGTACATTTTTTGTAGGATGAAAAGATATACATCCCATTCTTCCAAATGTGCCAACTTGCTTATTTTTAAATTTGACACCTAGAGATTGTGCAGCATCTTCAAAAAAAGAAAATTTTTTGTCAACTATTTTACTTTCTGCAAAATCAAAAGATGATCCTGCGTAGTGAACAATTAATGTTGAATGTCGTTTATTTTTAATATTTGATAATTCAATCATGCTGTTGGATTTAGAGATATCAACAAAATTGACATCTATATTGCTTCTTAAGAATCCATTTGCTGTAGAACTAAATGTGTATGAGGGCATGTTTATAAGTGAAATATTATTTTTTTTAGAAATTAACCCCATTATTTCAAGAGATGAAGTTGCTGAGTTAGTAAGCAAAAAATTTTTAAATCCAAATTTGTTTGCAAGAATTTCCGATGATAGGTCTTTGTACTTTCCTTCTGAATATTTATTACTTAATAAAACATCATCAATATATTTATGTACGCTTTTGTTTTTAGCCGACTCATGGAACTTAATCATTCTGTTATTATAAATACAAAGTTAAAAAATAATATGGAAAAAATAGGTTTAGTTGGTGGAGCAGGATATATAGGTTCCGTAGCGGCTGAATACTTTAGTGGCAAAGGCTATAAAGTGACTATTTTTGATAGTTTTTATTTTGATAATAGAAACTTTTTTATTAACAAAAATATAAATTGTGTAAATTACGACTCCAGAAATTTTGATAAAAATATATTTCAATCTTACGATTTGGTAATTGATTTAGCAGCGATATCAAACGATCCTGCGGGAGAATTAGATCCTGTATTAACAAATAAAGTTAATGTTGAGGGAAGAATTAATACTGTAAATTCAGCTATCAGTAGTGGGGTTAAATACTTTATAATGGCATCATCATGTTCAGTCTATGGTGAAAGTCTTGAAATTGTAAATGAACTTTCACCTACCTCACCTTTAACAACCTATGCAAAAGCTAATCTTGAAGTTGAAAAATATATTAAAAGTTTGAATATAGATGATTTTAATCCCTTAATTTTTAGACAAGCGACAGTATTCGGCCTATCACCAAGACTAAGACTTGATTTGGTGGTAAATGCACTTATCTATTATGGGTATAAAGAAAGTAAAATTAGACTTTTAAGAGATGGAACTCAATGGAGACCATTAGTTGGAGTAAATGATTTAGCATATCTTTATGAAGTCTTAGAACCAAACGATTTTATAAAAAATAGATATCAAGTATTTAATATTGGATTTAACTCCAATAATTATCAAATAAATAACTTAGGTGATGAAATTTTAAGTCAATTTAAAGTAAAGCCATCAATTGAGTGGTACGGCGATCCAGATAAAAGAAGCTATAGAGTCAATTTTTCAAAAGCTGAGAATTTTTTACCTATTAAAAAGATAGATACTATTAAAAGCTCTTCAAAAGAGCTTCTGGAATATTTTCAAACAAATAATTATGAGTTAACTAAATTCAATATAACTTTAGATTGGTACAAAGACTTAATAGAATCTAAAAAACTGTTCGTTTAAATAATATGTTGATAAACAATTTCAAAACATCGGTTAATACTGATAGGAATCAATACTTTTTCTTTTTAATTGGGTCTGTAATAATATTATTGTTATCTTCTATTTTCATTTTTACTTCTTCTTCGGTATACAGTGATGGCCAAAGTTGCGAAAATACTTTGTCAATTACAAAATCTTATTATGAGGAAATTGGTAAAGAATATACTGTAGTTGTAAACAATGATTTAGAAATATTTCCAAATTTTAAAAATTTAAAATGTTTAGGAAAAGTAAATTTTATAGACGATTCTTTTAGAGTAAGTCAAATAAATACAAGCTTAAATAAAAACTTAGAATACGTAATTATTTCACTTAATTTTTTATTATTTTTGATAGCCAGAAATCATGTAAAACTAAGAATATTCTTTGTGATGAATTATTTCCTTTTTTTAGGAACTCTGTACTTTTATAAATTTAGTAGTTTACTTGTAATTTTTTCAATTATATTTCTAATTATTTCGTTATATTTTGAAAATAATAAATTTTTAAATATATTTACAATTTTTTTAATTTATTTTAAACAAAACGCAATACACAAAATTGAACTTTCAAGTAACGAGACGTTTTACATTGGAAAAATTTTTAAATCTGATGATTATTTTTCTTCTTACATTGATGATTTGCCTACATTTGCCTTAACATTTGAAAAGTTAATCCAGCTATTAATTGAAATTCTTGGAAGTAATTTTTTTATAATTCTGAATTTATGTATTGGATTTCTATTTTGTTTTTATATTTATAAAATCTTAGAATTTTATAAAATATACAGGATTTTTACAATATTATTTTTAATTGTTTTAAACGAAAATCAATCATTGCTTGGTAATACCTGGTTATATGGGGGAGGGATTGAGCCAAGTACTCTAGGAAGTTTATTTTTTTTAATCAGTATTTATTACTTATTAAAAGAATATAACTATATTTCTATAATTTTTTATAGTATTGCAGTTTATTTTCACCTTGCTTTAGCAGTAGTTTTACTTCCTTTATATCTTTATTTGTACAGTAAATATATTAAAAAATTTATCTTATTTGACTTAAGGTCAACACTCCTCTCTATATTTATGAGTGTTCCTTTGTTTTGGTTCTTGTTTGTAAATAATAATTATTTAATTAGTGCACAATCGAGTGTTATCAATAGGTACTTTATCAAAGAAAGAATTCCACATCACGTGTATCCATTTATTGGCTCTGATAATGGAAAGCTTTTAATTAATCCCGAGTATGGTTGGAAAATTGGTTATTTAAAGCTTTTTGCTATTTTTAGCTTTATTGTTCTTTTAAATTATTTCTTTAAAGCATATTTGAAAAATTCTTTATTTTTAATAGTTAGATTTTTGTTTGTTACAATTCTAATTTATTCTGTTGTAGTATTTTTTTTCCCATATTCTAATTTTGTAATTTTGACTCCTTTTAAAATTACTACATATTTTATAATTTTTAGTTTGCTTTACTTCATGAGTTTGACATCAAATTATTTATATTCAAAAAAACTTAATTTAAATAGATACGATAATTTATTTTACATTGGATTATGTTTTTATTTACTTTTCACCACTACTTTTACATTAGATCAAAATATTAGAGTAAATAATGATAAGTTATCTTATGACCCTAGCTTTAATGAAATAAATGTAGATATAGACAACCTAGAGTTGTTAGAATTTGTTAATAACTCACCATCGGAAGTTGTAATATTTCCAAATAAACCAATGTACTATAATGATTTTTTGTTCTCTTTCGAAATTTATTCAAAAATCCCAACATATGCTAACTATAAATTTTCACCTATAGCAGGAGATGATTTTTTTACTTGGAGAGATAGATTATTAAAAATTGAAACATTTTTTAGTGGAAATTGTGATGCGATAGATGGTGTATCAGTTATTTATTACGTAATAATAAATAAAGATGACATACAACCAATTTGTGGGTCTGCTGTCTTTACTAATAAAACATATACTGTGTTTTTGCTTAATAATTAAACTTAATGATTTGACACGAATTCTATTACTGCCTGTATCATATTGTTACTACGTTGGTTATGTTTTTGAGAGTTTCATTCAAATGTTTATGAAAATTTTCAACATTTATATTTTGGAAACTGTAGGGTCACTATCAATTTAAACTATTGGGTTTCGCAAATATATAAAATTGCACCCTAAGAAGCATCAATAAAACCTGTTTGCAAATTTACTTGTTTATAATCTTTATAATCTCAGAAAGAATTAATAAATTTCCCTCAATAGTTAGGTGGTTATCATCAGCATAATACAGAGTATCCTCTGTTGCTCCCAAGCATTTTTCGGCAACTAATGTATTGCAAAAAAGGTCATCAGTCTTTATTCGTACTATATTATCTGACTTTATAGAATTTAAAAACAAGTGACTATCTTCTGATATTTTACTCCAGGTTGAATAATCAGTTGCTACGACTTCACCCCAAATGTTCTGCCTATAAATGTATGAAGATGTAATGCTGTACGGATGCGTCGGAACAGGATAAATAATAATTAATTCATCTACTCTTGATGCAATTTCTAAAAATCTCTCTTTTATTATTGCCTCACTATTGCAGTCTTTTTCACACTGAAGCTGGCTACTGCCATACTCTGAAATCCAATTTGGGAATCTTCCGACAACAGCAACAATGTCTGTAGAGTCTAATCTTTCGATAAAGTTATTGAAGAATATATCAGTGCAGTCAAATCTGAAGTCGGGAGTATCATGTTGGGAACTTAGAAGACACCTACCAACTGTCCCATTCAAAGGAATAAAGTTGTATTTGTCTGATATTTTTTCACCCCAGTAGGTTGTTGACACAGCTAAAGTATTTGCATGCGAATCTCCTATCAAAATATAATTTGACGTTGCATTCTTTTTTATATATTTACATGGACCTGGAAATAATTGTGGATTATCTTTGATTAGTTCATATCCAGATAAAGGAAAACTATTACAGTTATACCCATCCCAGTCATCTAGTGACTCATCGCCGCCTGGGTATTTGTTGGCATTTATTGAGTAATAAATTACTTCCTCAGGAATATCGTCATACCTTGAAGAAAATCCACTATCTTGTAAACCAATAACCGAATAGGCGACACCAATAAATGCAACAAATATCAGTATTAAAAATTTACTAATTTGGAAATTATTATTGAACGGTTGTTCTATAAATTTATAAGAGATAAATGAAATAATTAAAATCAACAAAATTACAAAAAAATGTTGAAAGATACCAATTTCCTGAAAGCTTCTTCTCAGATAAATTCTAACAAATGCATATAGAGGTTGATGATATAAGTATATAGAATATGACATCAACCCTATAATGGAAAATATTTTTACACCAGATATTTTTACTAAAATTAAATTTTCTTTATGATTTAGCAGTAAAACACTTACCCCAAGTAGACATATAACTTTTGGAAAAAGGTTGTCGATATATCCATCATTAAAAAAAAGAAGTGAAAATACAATTGTTAATAATGCAAACTTTTCAGTATTCTTTGAAAAATTAATTTTATTTTTTTGAGAATATAGCATTATTAGAAAACCCAAGAAAAATTCCCAACTCCTAAATTGAAATAAGTAAAATTTAGAAATACTACTTATATCAATCAAATTTAAACCTAATAAAAACCAAAAACAAAAAATTAATATTCTATGAGTTAATAAGCTAAATTTATGAAAAATAATAATAAGTATTGGAAACACTAAATAGAACTGTTCTTCAACCGACAAGCTCCAGGTATGCAGAAGGGGACTAAACTTATTTGGTTCTGCAACGTAAAAATCAAGTTGAGAAAGGTAAATATTAGATAAAAAGGGTAATGAAAACTTTAGATTATTCATATACTCTATGAGGCTTTTTGGGTTCAATAAAATATAGGATAAAGGTATTGTGAATAGCAACATAAAATAAAGTGCGGGAAAAATTCTTTTTACACGTCTTAGGTAAAAGCTTTTAAGTGAAAAGCTCCCGTCTTGTATTTCCGATAAAACAATGTTCGTAATCAAGTAGCCGGAAATTACAAAGAAAATATCTACGCCCAACCAGCCTCCCTGAAAAACTATGAGATCAGCATGGTAGAAAAGAACTGAAATTACAGATATAGCCCTTAAGATGTTTATATCACTTCTATATTCAATCCTTTTGACTGTTAATGAGTTTTCTATGCCAAATTTGGAGTCATTTTGATATAAGTATATTCCAATAAGAACAAACAAAACTTCTATTATTAATAAAAGTTTATTTTTATTCAGATATAGCAAGTTATCTAATACAACAATAAAACTTGAAACTAAGACAACATTCTTATAGAAAGAATTTTTAGATAAAAATAAAATCGAACTTAGAAAGAATATTATATAGGTTAGATTCCCAACAAGTCCTGAAAATTTTGGACTAGCACCTGTTACTAAAATCAGTTCATTGTTATTAAGAAAGTTGACTTCTATAACTTTTCCTAAACACGGGAGATTTGATACTTCTGGGAACATACTCAGGGATTTTGTTGAGTAGAAGATTTTTAATTCACTATCTGTAGTACGAATCTTTTCTGAGATTTGATTGGCAGAAAGACTACATTTTTTGTATTCACCACTACTTAGTTGCGTATCTGTAAAAGAAGTAGCCCCCGCATTAAGTTCTTGAGAAATTGAAAAAATTACAGTAACAATTATTAAAAATATGAATACTTTAGATAAGTTTTCTTTAACAGTATTTATTACCATATAAATCAAATCTTACTAACCGCTCGTTAAAAACATCATTAAGTTTTATTAAATCTGTACAAGAAATTTATTTCTGCTGATAAAATAATTTTATAAATGAAGTTAGTATTTTGAAAAACTAAATTTGCAATATTGTACTTTAACGAAGTTAAGTTATACACATGTAACCTATTTAACTGCCTAGAGAGCAAAGATCGTTACAGAAAGGTTTGTAGACCATTTTTATGAAAAGTAAAGTTGAAGCTTATTTAACATATTTATTTTTTTTAATTACTTTGATTTCTTCATACTATATCGGAGTTGCATTTTACGACATTACAACCGGACTTGACTTTAATAAATACAGAAAAAATTTATATTTTTTTAATGATCTAGGTCCTGAAGTTTATGACTCACAAGGTACGTTATATTTTTGGTCTGTTTCTAAAATAACTCGTTTTACTGGAACATTATTCGCAAATCAAGAACTAAGTATCTTGCTGAATAATAAGTTACAATTAATAAATTTTTATTATTATCTCTTGGGCTTATTGGGTTTGGGAATTTTATTGAAAACTAAAAAATTTAGCTTCAAGCAAATACTTATAAGTTTATCTATATTAAATTTCTTCCCCCCGGCTTATTATATGAGATTAACTATGAAACCCGAAGTCATGGCATTTGCCCTTTTACCTTGGCTTTTTTTATTTTGTGAATTTTATATTAGAAAACAAACTCTATTTAGAACACTTTTTTTATCACTTTTTTTGTCTATAGCACTGACAATAAAGGCTTCAATTACGGGCATGATATTACTATCCCTTCTTGTACTATATGGTCGTCAAGTTATAAAATTAAAAAGTAAACTTATTTTATTCATAGAAACAACTCTGTTTTCTTCACTTATTGTATACCTCAACTATGTTTTGACAAATGTTTGGTTATTTGCAAAGCCAAAGATCACAGATGATTCGTTGTTAGGTAAATGGGATAATACTGCAAATCTTAATTTTTTTGTTAATGTCGATTTTAAAAACTTATATGAGAATCCTTTTAAGCATATACATGCAGAAAGCTTTATATCGATAACGCTTATTGACACACTTTCTGATTATTTTACATTTTTTTGGAAACACGAAGAAGATGGAAATTTTTTTCATTATGGAACTGTAGAATTCACAGATAATTTTTTAATTCAAAATTTTTTACAGGAATACTTATCAATTATTTTTACGTTACTTTTTTACTTATTGATAATTTTCCTTTTTTTTAAAAAGGTAAAAAATAGCAATTATCTTTTATTGCCATTTTGTGGCTTGGCTATTTTAATTATCAACGCATTTGGATTTCCAGTAAAAAACTTTGATCCTGAAACAGGAGATTTATTTAAAGTCCACTACTATTCATTTTTGCTTTGTATATCTTTAGTATTCCTATTAAGTTATTTTCACAAAAAATATAGTTATAGTTACTTATTAACAATTTTATTAATTCCTATTTTTTTGATTACCATGGGGTTCCCTAAACAATTACAAGAAGACACTGTTAATGATCTTTTAATAAAAACTGAGTACACATCAATATGTTTTGTGGTGAATTCAATACATAATACTCAGTGCAGGTGAAATAATTATTCATTTTCAAATACCTGAACAAATATTGTTATATATATTTCAAATAGATTTATTCTCTAAAAAATAAGAAAATTATGAACCTTTGACTCAAACACCCTAGGGTATTTTTCTTTGTGGTTTAAAAATATAGTCATTGCTAAAGAATCAATTAGTTTAAAATTTT
>CERI01284271.1_pt1 | contig 15658 bp, 13 predicted proteins | sample 350261 | NCBI WGS metagenome assembly CERI01 (sample SAMEA2620979, study PRJEB7988) | marine metagenome | isolation source: saline water (ENVO:00002010), including
GCCAAAAATAGTAAATCATGCCTTCATAATTTATGCTATTGGTTGGGTGGTGATTATATAGGAATTGGTCCTGGTGCTCATTCTAGATTATATTTTGATGATGATCTGTCAAAAAGATATGAAATTATCATGACTTACTTACCTCAAAAATGGCTAAATGATAATTTGAAAAAAGGCAATGCCATTAAAAAGAAAAAGCAAATATTAAAGAGTAATATATTAGAAGAGTTAATTTTAACCTCCCTAAGAACAAATAATGGCTTAAGTAATGATATATTAAAAAATCATAATTTTTTAGATTTAAGAACCATTTTTGATTATCAGAAATTACTTAAAATCAAACAAAATAGCATGATTTCTTTAGAAGATAATTCAATAAAAATAGCAAAAGATTATAGATTTTTAGCTAATTCGGTTATATTTAAAGTGGTTGATGCAATTAATTTTAATGATCTTAAATGATCATTGTTCCAGCACCACTCTCTGTAAAAATCTCCATTAATAATATATTGTCAATATTGCCATTAAGGATATGAGCAAATGAAACTCCAGCATCAAGTGCGGCAATGCATGTTTCAATTTTTGGTATCATACCACCATTAATAACACCATCACTTATCATTTTTTCTGCAGTAGCTCTGTTAATATGACTAACTAATTCTTTATTTGGAAGCAATACTCCATCAACATCAGATAATATTATTAATTTTGATGCTTGAATTGAAGCTGCAATTGCCCCAGCAACTGTATCTGCATTTATGTTAAAGGTCTCTCCTTTTTCGCCAATGCCTATTGGGGCAATGACTGGTATAAGATCAGAATCTTCAAAAATACCAAATATTTCAGGGTCTATCATATATGGCTCACCTACATAGCCAAGATTTAATATTTTTTCTATATTGGATTCAGGATCTTTTTGAATGCGAGTAACTTTTTTAGCTTTTATTATATTTGCATCCTTGCCACTAATGCCAATTGCCTTGCCTCCTGCTTGATTAATTTCATTAACAATCATTTTATTAATCGAGCCAGCAAGCACCATTTCAACAACTTTAACTGTATCTTGATCGGTAATTCTTAGACCATCAACAAATGAAGATTTTATGTCTAATTTGTCAAGCATTTCACAAATTTGCGGGCCACCGCCATGAACTATGATAGGATTAATACCAACTTGTTTGAGCAAAACTATTGTTTTGGCAAAGTTTTTAATGTTAAAATTATTACCCATCGCGCTTCCGCCAAATTTAATGACAAATGTTTCGCCGCTAAATTTTTTCATATAAGGCATTGCCTCGCAAAGGGTCTGAGCTTTAAACTCCCAGCTATCTTTATCTTTGATATCTTGTATTTCAATATCTTTCATATTTTCTTTATTATTAGCATTGTGATCAGAGTCATTATTATTAGATCCGCCACCGAAATTTATGATATTCGACATTAATGAAGTGAAATAGTTTGATTAAAAATTATTAATATATAATGATAACTATGTTAGTTTTATACTATAAATCAAGGGGGTTTTTTAAAAAATTGTCAATTTTAATTAAGTCTAAATTGCAATAATCATTTACATATTCAATAAATTGATCATCTGATAAATATGAGTTCTGATTAATTTTAATATTATTAACAATAATTTTGTGAATTTTGAGATTATATTTTTTAATAACTTCTATAGCGCATAATGTTTGACTTAGGGATCCAAGAAAATTTGAAGTTATTAAAATAATTTCTATATCAAGATTGAGAGCTAAATCTTTAAAAGTTTTATTACTATTTATTGGAGACATTATTCCTCCAGCACTTTCTATAAGAAGGTGTTTTTGCGACTTTTTTGCCAAAGTAATATTCTTTTTGCAAAATTGGATCAAATCTTCAAAATTAATGTCTTTTATAGATGCAATGTGAGGGGAAGAAGCTAGTTTAAAGCGCCAAGGGCTAATAATATCGATATTTTTAAGATTATATTCGATATTAAGACTTTTTGCTATTTTATAGATATCATTATTTATATCATCAAAATTAAAGCCACTGATAATGGGTTTTATTACTTTGATATTAGGTATTTTTTGACAAATTTGCTCAACTAAATATGTTTTGCCAATATTAGTGTCAATTGCTGTTATTAACAGATTTTTTTGCATGATGCAATATTATCTAATTTGTGAGAAAGATGAGTAAACTGGTCCAAATACCGCTATTGCAATCCATGCAATCATTCCTCCTAGAATCATAGTTAATATTGGCTGAATTAATGATGTTATTCTTTCGATAGAGTCGTTAATTTCGCGGTCATAAAAGAATTTAATATTTTCTAAAGAGTCTCCCATATTACCACTTTCTTCTCCGACTCTAAACATTCTAACAACAAGATTTGGAAAATAGTTTGCTCTACTAATTGAGTGCGCCAAAGAAAGGCCATCTGATACATCTTGCTGAATTTGGCTAATACTATTTTTAATTGCTCTGTTTTTAATAAGGTCAGAAGATAATGAAAGACACTCAATTACACCAAGACCACTCTTAAAAGTCATGGAAAAGAATTGACAAAATTTGGCAGATTCAATTTTTTTAATAATTGGGCCAAATAGAGGAATTTTAAGTTTAAAATTATCAATAATAATTCCAAGATTTTTAGATGATCTGGATATAATTGAAGATGAAATCCATAAAAAAGGCACGCCAAATATTATGATATACCAATAATTTCTAAAAAAAGCTGAAAAATTAATTAAAGATGTAGTTGTGGCTGGTAATTCAATATTTTGTACAGCTAAAAATCCGGTAACCTTAGGAATAACAAAAGAAGTCATAACACCTAAAACTATAAACATGACTATTATACCAAAGGTAGGTCCAATTAGTGCTTTAAATGTTTTTCTTTTAATTTCTAGGCTCCATTTAATATCATTTATAATATTGGCAAATGCATCAACAAGATTACCTGTTTTTTCTCCCATTGAGATTAAACCAATATATATTGGTTTAAATTTACTAGGATATCTTGCTAATGTTTGCGAGAATAGATTACCATTTTTGATTGATTCACTAACTTCTTGCATCAAGTCTTTAATGGCAGATGATTCAGTGGTTTCTTTTAAGTCATTAACTGAGTCTAAAATTGAAACCCCAGATTTTTCTAATTGCTCAAGATGGACAAAGATTGAAATTAAGTCTTTTTCATTAATTCCGCTATTAAAGCTAAGTTTAAAATCGCTATCAACTGAGCAGCTAATTAATTCAAGATCAGATTCTGCAAGAGTTGCGACAACATCCGATTGTTTTTCTGCTGTTATTTTACCAGTTTTGTAATTGCCATCACTATCTATAGCTTTGTAGCGATATTGTCTCATTTGTTATTTTTAATCATTTTTTTTAAAATCATCTCTCTTTTTAATTTGGAAAGATGATCAACAAATGTAATGCCATTAATATGATCAACTTCGTGCTGAATGCATTGAGCTGCTAATCCGGTCATATCTTCAATAATTTCTTTGCCATCAATATTAAGATATTTAACTTTGACATTTTCTGGCCTATTAACTTTTGAACTAGCATTTGGAAATGACAGGCAGCCTTCATCATTACAAATGATTATAGATGATGATTCAATAATTTCTGGATTGATAATAAATTTTGGATTTTTATTAGTAATATTATATTTTGTTTCATTAAGATCTTTGGAGTTTTCTATTTTAAAGTCAGTATCCATGACAACTGCGCGAGTTAATACACCAATTTGAACTGCTGCTAGCCCAACTCCTAAGACATTATACATTGTATCAAGCATATCATTCATAAGCTTTTTAAGCTCGCTATCTATTTTAGCAACTTCTTGCGATCTTTGTTTTAATAGTGGGTTTGGTGATAGTACTAGTTTTAAAATTGCCATTTTAATTACAAATTAATTTAATTGCTTTAGAGTACAAAATATGTTCTTTTTCTAAGATTTTATTTTTAATGGATTCAAGATCGTCATCCTTGTTAACCTCAACTTTATGTTGCATTATTATTTTACCATTATCAACTTCTTGATCAACAAAATGTACTGTGCAACCATATTCTTTTGCCTTGGCGTTAAATGCCTCTCTCACAGCATTTGCACCTTTAAAATCTGGTAATAAAGAAGGGTGAATATTGATGATTTTATTTTTCCATTTATTGATAAAGAAAGGCGATAATATTCTCATAAATCCCGCTAGGCAGATAATATCTATATCATATTTTATGATATGATTATGAATGGCTTCTTCGAAAAATTTACGAGAATCTGGCTGATCCTTATATTTATTATGGTCAATGACCTTAATATCGATATTATTATCTTGAGCAAATTTAATTCCTGGGGCATTTGGGTTATTTGAGATAACTAAATTTACCTCAGCAGGAAAATTATCTTCTTTGCAAGAATTTATAATTGATCTCATATTGCTTCCTCTTCCTGAAATCAAGATAGCTAATTTAGTTTTTTTTAATTTATTTTGATCCATTTATTTGAGTCTTTTTTATATGAGTTGATCTGGCAATTATTATCTATGCATGATTTGATATCTTTTTCAAGATGTGAGTCTTTTTCAATAAAGCAGAATAATCTGTCAAATTTTGTTATAAAGTCTTTATTAGCGCTATTAAGTAAAATTAAATGTGAGGATTGATTAATATTTTCTTGATTATTAGTAATGACTATGGGTTGGCGTGTAAAATCGAAATCTTTATCATATATTGTAATATGGGGTAAGAATTTATTTCTGCCATGGCTCCATAATGAGCTATCAAGTTTTGAGATTATTTCTTGATTTGTGCAATATATAATTGCTTTGTGGTTTTCGTCAAGAATTTTAGTTGCCAAAAGAGCTATTGCTGTATAATCAATATTGTCAATGTGATAAAAATTTACTTCCATAATTTATTTTAAGCCGTAATTTATTTCTTAAGATATTGCGCAAATTCATCAAATATATTTTGATACATTTCTCTTTTAAATTCTACAGTAAATTCATCGGTTTTTTTATGATCAACCCATTGCCATTCAGAAAATTCAGGATCTTGTGTAGAGATATTAATATCACAATCATTGCCAATAAAATTTGCCGCGTACCATCTTTGTTTTTGACCTAAATATTTACCGCCCCAAAATTTTTTCTGCAACCTATATGGTAGATTATAATAATAATATTGATTGCTTTTAGCTAGAATGCGGATATTGCTTTTAATTATTCCAGTTTCTTCTTCGACTTCTCTAAATAAAGCTATATCTTCATTTTCTCCAACATCAATCCCGCCCTGAGGCATTTGCCAAGCATTAAATTTGTTATCAATTCTCTTGCCAACGAATATTTGCCTATTTTTGTTAATTAAGACAATTCCAACTCCTTTTCTATATAAGTGATCTGGTATTGTGTCATCAATCTTTTTGTTCATTTATATATATTAGTTTTGTGCTGGAGTTTAAAAAAAATAAAATTAAAATAAAATATCTATGTGATTTAATGTAAAAATATATTTTAACAAAATTTAAGCAAAATTTCAATAATTTCTTTAGTTATTATATTATGTTACTTAATTAGTATATTAGTTAATGTTAAATCAAATGTACAAAAAATCAAATAAATATGTAATTTATGAAATTTATTTCAACTCGTAAAAACTCAGCTGCATTATCATTTAAAGATACTGTGATGCAAGGCCTAGCTCCAGATGGTGGGCTTTATGTGCCCGAATTTTTACCGGAATTTAGTAGTCATGAAATTGCTAAAATGTCAAATATGAACTATCAAGAAATATTCATAAAAGTAACCAGGCATTTTGTTAAGGATGAAATTGGTGATCAGGAATATTTGGATATTGTTGCTAAATCATATGCAAATTTTTCTCACAAGGCAATAGCGCCTTTAAAGCAAATTGATTCTAATCATTTTCTGCTTGAATTATTTCATGGACCTACATTGGCTTTTAAGGATTTTGCTTTGCAATATTTGGGCAATTTATTGGATTATTTTTTGAAAAAAAATAATAAAAAAATTGCTATAATTGGCGCTACTTCTGGTGATACTGGCTCTGCCGCTATTAGTGGTTGCATGAAATGCTCAAATGCTAAAATATTTATTTTACACCCTCATAAAAAAATATCTGATGTTCAGCGCAAGCAGATGACAACTATTATTGCAAATAATGTTTTTAATATTGCCATTGAAGGAAATTTTGATGATGGTCAAAAAATGGTGAAAAAAATGTTTGCTTATGAAGCTAGCGGTTCAGATTTTTTAAAAGATAGGAAGATGGTTGCGATTAATTCGATTAATTTTGCTAGATTAATGGCACAAATTGCTTATTATTTTTACTCTTTTACTAGAATAAGCGATGTTAATAGCAAGGTAACATTTTGTGTTCCAACTGGTAATTTTGGCGACATATATGCTGGATATATGGCTAAAAGAATGGGATTGAACATTAATAAATTAATAATAGCCACTAATTCAAATGATATTTTGCATCGTTTTTTAAAAAATAATGATTATACCCGACATAAAATGATATCAACATTATCTCCTAGTATGAATATACAAGTTTCTAGTAATTTTGAAAGATTGCTTTATGATTATCATAAAAAACATAATAAATGCGATGAGATGAAAAAGCTGATGGAGGATTTTGAAGTTAATGGATCTTTAAAAATTGCAGAATTTATCTTAGAAGATATTCAAAAAGATTTTCTGTCATATAAAATAGATGATAATGACACAAAAAAGGAAATGAAAACCCAGTACCAAAATATTGGAGAGATTATTGACCCTCATAGTGCGATTGGTACTCTGGCATCTTCGAGATATATTGCAAGCGATCAATATAGCAATGAAAAAGTAATCACATTAGCAACTGCTCATCCAGCTAAATTCCCTGAATCAGTTACAAAGGCGGGTCTAAAAAATGCCGCTCTGCCAGAATCATTAATGGATTTAATGACTAAAAAAGAGAAATATGAAGTTTTAAAAAATGATTTAGATATAGTTAAAAATTTTATATCCTCTAAATTATGATAAAATGTTAAAATGTTATGTTTTTTGAGATAATAGCTCCACACATAGGTAATATTAGCTTGTCGCTAATTGCCATTATTGGGCTTATTACTCCTTTTTTGCTGCTATTTTATTATAAAAAAAATACAAAAATAAATAATATTCAAAAAATTAGCTTTAATGCGTCTATATTAATGTTAATATTGGCTTTAATTTGTAAGTTATCGCTAATTTATTCTTTTATTATATCAGATTATTCGGTTAGTAATGTTTATTATAATTCTCATCATTTAAAGCCTTTAATTTATAAAATATCTGGATCATGGGGTAATCATGAAGGATCGATGCTCTTACTTATTTTAATATTATGCTGTTATTGCGTATCTTATAATCTTATCACTAAAAGCGATTTTAATGATAAGATATTAGTCTCATCATCACAAAATATAATAACAGCCCTTTTTGCGCTATATAGCTTTTTATCATCAAATCCATTTGATAGAATTTTTCCAGTAGCTGATAGTGGCTTAGAGCTCAATCCATTATTGCAAGATATAGGTTTGGCTATGCATCCGCCAATGCTTTACATTGGATATCTTGGCTTTTCAATTATATTTTCAATGGCAATTTCGTCACTAATAAGAGAAGAAATTAACAAAAACTATGCTAAAATATGTAAAAATTGGCTATTTTTTTCATGGTCATTTTTAACATTGGGAATTGCCTTGGGATCCTGGTGGGCATATAGAGAATTAGGTTGGGGTGGTTTTTGGTTCTGGGATCCTGTTGAAAATGTTTCATTAATGCCTTGGATTGCGGGATTAATACTAATTCATAGCTTAATAATGCTTGAAAAAAGAAATCAATTCAAGATTTGGAGTGTATTTTTATCAATTTTGAGTTTTATTCTATGCTTGCTTGGTATTTTTTTAGTTAGGTCTGGAGTGTTGACCTCGGTTCATTCTTTTGCCGTAGATTCTGGTCGAGGTTTTTTTATTATTATGTTGCTTTCAATTATAGGGGGAGCTGCCTTTTTTATTATGGCTTTAAAATGGCCAAAAGTTAGCAATATTGAGCAAAAAAATCAGCTACTATCAAAGGGTGGTAGTATTTTAGCTAATAATTACCTTACGGTAATATCGCTATTTGTTGTTATTTTAGGGACTATATATCCGATATTTTCTCAATTATTTTTTAATCAATTTATTTCTATAGGCCCTGACTATTATAATAAAATATTTTCTATTTTAATTATCCCATTTTTGCTATTTTTGGCAATTTCAACAAATTTAAATTATAATAAAAATGGTAGTTTAAATTTTTTTTATAAAAAGAAGAACGTGCTAGCTATACTGATTGCTGCATTATTTACTTACTTAACAAATTTATATGAAATTAAGTCTGATATATTAGTTAAGATAATGGTTTTTTTATCATTTCTAGCTATAATAATGATTATTGCTAATAATTTTAGAAAAAATATTATCTCATCATTATCTCACATAGCTTTTATAGTGATTGTTATTGGAATTATATTGGCAACAAATTTTTCTAAAATTAAAGAAGTCAATCTTAAGGTTGGTCAATCTATAGAAATTGCAAATTATAAAATAAATTTCAACGATATTAAAATATTTCCTGGTAAAAATTATATTGTTAGACAGGGTATTTTTTCGGTATTTAAAAATAATAAAAAATTATTTGAACTCAATCCTGAATTGCGATATTACCCCATTTCAGATCAAACTACAAATGAGGCGGATATAAGATCTAACTTAATAAGTGATTTATATATTGTGATTGGCAATAAGGATGAATTTGAAAATTATGCAGTTAGAATATATTATAAGCCATTTATTTTTTTAATTTGGCTTGGAAGTTTCATTTTATTTATTGCTATAAATTTGTACTTATTATTAAAGATAAATTTTTTTAAGAGATTATTAATATGATGAGATTTTTTTTCTTACTATTTACTATAATTATTATTTTCAATAATTGTTACGCCTTAAATTTATCAGATTTGTGGGTTGGCGAAGCTGCATCTAAAAGAAGGCAATTAGTATCAGTTAAATCTGATGATTTTATGATATCATCAGCTCATCCTTTAGCATCAAGAGCTGGGCAAGAAATTATGGCCAAAAATGGCAATGTAATTGATGCTATTATTGCTGCGCAGATGGTTTTAAATGTAGTTGAGCCTCAATCATCTGGAATTGGGGGAGGGGGGTTTTTATTATATTATGATGCTAAAAATAATAATTATAAATATTATAATGGTCGTGAAACTGCTCCACAAAAATCTTATGATACAATGTTTTTGGATAAAAATAACAAGCCAGAGAATTTCCTGGATGCGTTACAGGGTGGAAAAGCTGTTGCAACTCCTGGATTATTAAAAATGCTCAAGGCTGCTCATGATGATTATGGAAAATTGCCATGGCAAGATTTATTTAAGCCAGCAATTAATTTAGCTAGAAATGGCTATGAGGTTGATCATAGATTATATGTTAATCTTAAGAGGGCTCAATATCTTAAAAACTTTTCTCAAACTGCTAATTTATATTTAGATGATAAGGGCAAGCCTTTTAAAATTGGCACTATTATTAAAAATGAAAAATTAGCCCAAACATTAGAAAGCATATCTAAAAATGGTATTAAGCCATTTTATGAAGGTGATTTGGCCAAAAAAATTATCAATAAAATCAATAATTCTAAAATAAACCCTGGATTTATGACATTATCTGATCTTAAAAATTACAAGATCAAAAAGGGTGTTCCAATATGCGCAAAATACCGCAAGAAATATAAAATTTGCTCCATGTCTTTACCAAGCTCTGGCGGAATTACAATTTTACAAATATTAGGAATGTTAGAAAATTTTGATTTATCTAAATATTCTCCAAATTCTTTAGAAGCAATTCATCTAATCAGTGAGGCAACTAGAATGGCCTATGAAGATCGTAATAAATATATTGGAGATAATAATAATGTGCCAATTAATAAAATGCTTGATAAAAATTACTTAAAAAAAAGAGGTAAAATGATTGATATTAAAAAGGCAGCCATCTCATTTAATCCTGGAAATTTAATTGATAATGATAATATTACAAAAAATATTAAAAATAATGAATCATCTGAAACAACTCATATGTCAGCAATTGATAAAAATAGAAATGCTATATCATTTACAAGTTCAATAGAATATTTTTTTGGATCTGCATTGTCGGTGGAAGGTTTTTTGCTTAATAATCACATGACAGATTTTTCTTTTATCAATAAGATTGGTAATAAAAAAGTAGCTAATGCCGTTGCTCCCTTTAAGCAGCCAAGAAGCTCGATGTCGCCAACTTTTATCTTTGATAATAATAAATTGATAATGACATTAGGATCTCCTGGTGGGCCAAGAATTATTCAATATGTAGTTAAAACAATAATTGCTAGCTTGGATTGGAATATGGATATTCAAGAGGCAATTTCTTTACCAAATTTTACTGTTTTAAATAATGTTATTGAATTAGAAAGTGGTACCAATATTGTAAAATTTGCTAAAATTTTAAGAAAGATGGGTCATAAGGTTCATGTTAAAGATCAAGTTAGTGGTATTCATGCGATAAAAATAACCAAAGATAATAAATTAATTGGCGGTGCTGATCCAAGAAGAAGTGGTGTAGCAATTGGTAGTATAAAATAATGGCAAATATCTCTTGGATAAAATGCCATTTTATTATTCATATCTAAGGATGTCGGCAGGATTTTCTTTACTTGCTTTATATGCTGGATATATGGTTGCAATAAAAGATATTAATAAGGACATTGTGGTAATAAGTATAGTATCGCTTATTGATAATCTTGCGGGTAAATTTGATAAAAAATAAACGGCAGGATTAAATAATGTGGTATTGGTTAATGATTCAAGCCATAATTTTATTTCATTAATATTGCTAGCAAATGATGCACCAATTGCAAGGCCTATAAATGTTCCTAAAAAACCAATAGCAGAGCCGCAAATTAAAAAAATTCTCATAATTTGAGCTTTGGTCATTCCCAATGTGCGAAGTAAGGCAATATTTTTCTTTTTATCATTAACTAGCATAATCATGCTGGAAATTACATTAAAGGCAGCAACTAATATTATAAGGGTCAAGATAAGAAACATTGCAGTTCTTTCAACTTTTAAAGCATCAATAAAACTGGCATTAGTTTCTTGCCAATCATTAATATATGTATTTTTATTATTTATTAATTGAGATATTTGTATTTTAGCATCTTCAATTTTAGAAATGTCTTTTATAAATATTTCAATGGCACTAATACTATCATTATATTTAAAATGTATTTGAGCCATGCTAAAATTCATAAATATGGTTGATGAATCATATTCATACATGCCGCTATCAAATATTGCACCCACAGTGTAGGTCTTAATTCTTGGAATGCTTCCTAATATTGTTTCACTAATATCAGCTGAAATAATTTTCAATTTGTCGCCAATATTTAAATTTAGGGACTTGGCAATATTTATCCCAATAATAACATTATTTTTATTTTTAATATTATTGATATCACCTATAATAATATTATTGGTAATTAAGTCTTTTTTTATAATATCTTCATATTTTATACCCTTAACAAAGCCTCCTTGATTACTTTTGTTGGCTGATATCATAACTTGTTTTTCAATAATTGGATTTGAGTGTTTTATCAAATCAATATTGTTGATATTGTTAATTATATTTTGGTAATCAGCTATATTATTATCTTTGCTATATATGGTAAGATGAGAATTTATGCCAATAATTCTTTCCACTAATTCATGGCGAAATCCATTCATTACTGCCATTACAATGATTAAAGTAGCAACGCCAATCATTATTCCTATAAAAGAAAAAATAGCTGTAATAGATATAAAGCCTTCTTTTCTCTTTGATCTTAAATATCTCCAAGCAATTAAAAATTCTAATCTAGAAAGCATAAAGTTGTTTTTTTAGGAATTTGCGACACCTTTAGAGGTGGAATATTCAAAATGAAAAATTTCATCAGGGTAGATTATTTTATAAATATCGTGAATTGCTAAGGCCGCCTCTGAAAATCCTGTAAGAATCAATTTTAATTTGTTTTTATATGTGGCTATATCACCAATAGCATATATTCCTGATTCAGATGTTTGCATATTTGTTGGATCGACTGATATATGATTTTTCTCAAGATTTAAGCCCCATTTTGCAATTGGCCCAAGTTCCATTGCTAATCCAAAAAAAGGTAGTAAATAATCTGCATCTAATTCTTTGATATTATTGTCAAAATCTTTAACGAGAACCTTGTTTAATTTATCATCTGATCCTTTTATCGAATCTAATTGATAAGGTATAATTAGTTCAATATTGCCGTTATTTGCAATATCTTTCATTTTATTAAGGCTTTCAGGTGCGCATCTAAATTTTTCTCTACGATGAATTACATATATTTTATTGCAAATCTCGCTAAGATTTATAGCCCAATCAACTGCAGAATCTCCACCACCAGCAATAACAACATTTTTATTTTTAAAGATAGATTTATCTCTTATTGCATAAAATACAGAGCTGCCTTCATATTGCTCAATATTAGGTAAGGGTGGTCTATTAGGGCCAAAAGCGCCGCAACCAGCGGCAATTATAACTGCTTTACATTTTATGATATTATTTTTAGAAGTTGTTACAATAAAATTGTTGTTATCTGTTTTTTCTAATTTATCAACTCTTTGATTTAGGTGATATGTTGGGTTAAAAGGATTAGCTTGTTGTTCTAAATTTTCAATTAATTCACTAGCAAGAATTCTTGGATGAGCTGGAATGTCATAAATTGGCTTTTCAGGGTATAGGGCAGTGCATTGTCCACCAATATTTTCAAGACTGTCAATTACGTGGCATTTTATTTTAAGCATTCCTGCTTCAAAAATACTGAATAATCCAACTGGGCCGGCGCCAATAATTACAATATCTGTTTCAAATTTATTCATTTTAATTTACTTGACTTTAAATAAGTATTTATTTTAACATCTGTTTTTGAAAGATGCAATAAGGATGAGAAATTATATATTGTTTTTGCTAAATTGCATTTCTATTTGCAAAGCCTTGCTTATATATCAAACAAAATTACTATGTTACAAACTGCAAATCTTGGATATCCAAGAATAGGAGCTAATAGAGAGCTTAAAAAAGCTACTGAAAGCTATTGGAAAAATTTATCATCTATTGAAGATCTTGAAAATACTGCCAAAGAAATTAGGCTTAAAAATTGGAATGATCAGAAAAATAGTGGTATAAAATATATTCCATCAAATGATTTTTCATTATATGATCAAACATTAGATATGATCGCTCTTCTTGGCGCAATACCTGAAAGATTTAATCACGATAAATCATCATTTATTGATAATAATCTATATTTTGCAATGGCTCGAGGAATGCAAAGAGATGGCGTTGATGTTACTGCTATGGAAATGACAAAATGGCTTGATACAAATTACCATTATATTGTTCCTGAATTTTATGAGAATCAAAATTTTAAGATATCTTCTAATAAAATTTTTGATCACTACCAAGAGGCTCTTAATAACAATATTACCACTAGGCCAGTTATTTTGGGTCCTATTTCCTTTTTAATATTAGGTAAGTCAGTTGATGGTTCTAACAAATTTAATCTGTTAAATAACTTGTTAAAAACATATAAAGAGCTATTTAATAAATTTAATGAAATTGGTATTTCGGATATTCAAATCGATGAACCTTGCTTGGTTACCGATTTAGATGCTGATATTAAGTCGCTATATATTGAAACTTATAATAATATTAATGAATTTAGAGGTAATGTTAATATTCACTTAGCTACATATTTTGATTCACTTGATAATAATTGCGACACAGCCTTTTCTTTAAATACTAAATCAGTTCACATTGATTTAGTTAGGGCAGGTGATCAGTTAGAAATTGCTCTTAAAGCTATAAAAGATAATCAATATCTTTCTCTTGGAGTTGTGAATGGTAGGAATATATGGATAAATGATTTTGAAAAATCAATATCATTAGTAAATAAGGCTATTGAAAAATTGGGTAAGGATCGAGTAATTATTGCACCTTCATGCTCATTATTACATTGTCCAGTAGATTTGGATAATGAAAGCGATCTTGATAATGAATTGAAATCATGGATGTCATTTGCAAAGCAAAAGCTAAATGAAATATCAATTATAGCTGCAGCTTGTGACGCTCAAGATGTTAATGATGCAATTAGTGAAAATAAAATAGCAATTAATAATAGAAAAACTTCATCTAGAATTAATAATGAGGAAGTTAAAAATAGAGTTGCTTCAAATGATCCAAAGTTAATAATAAGAGGTAGTGAATTTTCAGTAAGGCAAAAAATACAAAAATCAAAAATTGAGCTATCATTACTCCCGACAACAACTATTGGATCATTTCCACAAACAAAAGATGTTAGAAAAAAGCGTGCTGATTATAAGGCTTCAAGAATTTCTAAAGAAGAATATCAAGAATTTCTTGAGCAGCAAATAATTAGTGCAATAAAATACCAAGAAGAAATAGATCTTGATGTTTTGGTTCATGGTGAGTTTGAAAGAAATGATATGGTCGAATATTTTGGTGAAAAACTTAGCGGCTTTTGCTTCACTAAAAATGGGTGGGTCCAAAGCTATGGTACTAGATGTGTTAAGCCACCGGTAATTTTTGGGGATGTTTGCAGGCCAAATCCAATGACTGTTGATTGGACTATATTTGCACAAAAACAAACCTCAAAAATAGTCAAAGGAATGTTGACCGGCCCTATAACAATATTGCAATGGTCATTTGTAAGAGATGATCAGCCAAGAAAAGATACTGCAAGGCAAATTGCTTTTGCCATAAGAGATGAGGTTGTGGATCTGGAAAAGGCAGGAATTAAAATGATACAAATTGACGAAGCTGCACTCAGAGAAGGGCTGCCAATTAGAAAAAAAGATTGGCAAAATTATCTAGATTGGGCTGTTGAATCATTTAAAATATCATCATGTGGAGTAAAGGATGAGACACAAATTCATACTCATATGTGCTATTCTGAATTTAACGATATAATAAAATCAATAGCAAATATGGATGCAGATGTTATTTCAATTGAAACATCAAGATCTCAAATGGAATTATTAGACGCATTTATAGATTATAAATATCCTAATGAAATTGGTCCTGGTGTATATGATATTCATAGTCCAAGAGTTCCTTCAATTGACGAAATTGAGATATTAATTAAAAAAGCATTAGATGTTCTAGATGTTAGCCAAATTTGGATAAATCCTGATTGTGGCTTGAAGACAAGAGATTGGCCTGAAACAAAAACTGCGCTTGAAAATATGGTAAAAGCAGCAAAAAACATTAGAAAAAAATTACAATAATACCCAATCGAAGCTAATAATTAATTATTTACAATATTAGCTTCGATTATTTTTCATAAAGTAAAATGTTTTTATATTGACTAATATTTTTTATTGCAATTTTTAAAAAGATTGATAATTTCATTATATAAAATATAACTTGCTACTATAACTTTTTTTAATTTCTTATGTCCAAACAAACTTTTGAAAGAAACAAACCTCACGTTAATAT
>CERI01092796.1_pt1 | contig 15640 bp, 16 predicted proteins | sample 350261 | NCBI WGS metagenome assembly CERI01 (sample SAMEA2620979, study PRJEB7988) | marine metagenome | isolation source: saline water (ENVO:00002010), including
CCACTCAATATCTGAGTTTATTGTCGATTTTATTTCAATGATGCCGGGGGCTCCAAAAGCCAAGGTCAAGTCAAGGATTATTTTGACACCACAACATGCCAAAAGACTACAAAAGGCATTGAGTGAAAATATTCAACGTTTTGAACAAGCAAATGGAGAAATTCAATTTCAAGAACAACCTCCAATTCCGATAAACTTTGGACCTACCGGTGAAGCTTAAAAAACAAATCCTCGACAGTAATAATGTCGGGGATTTTTTATTTTCAATTCACGATCGCTTCTTTTTCTGGCTATTCAATTCAGCATAAAAATTGTTACATTAGTAAAAAACTATTACAATGTCTGATCAGAATTTTAAAAGCTTCAAGGAGTTTTATCCATTTTATCTTTCCGAACACAAAAATAAAACTAGTAGAATTTTACATTTTACAGGTACATTTTTGGTTTTAATACTTTTGATTTTTCTGATTTTTGCCCAAAAAGAAGCTCGTTTTTGGATCATTCTTCCATTGACAGGATATGGTTTTGCCTGGGTTGGTCATGCGTTTTTTGAAAAAAATAAACCAGCAACTTTCAAACATCCCCTCTGGAGTTTAAGAGGCGATTTTAAACTCTTTTTTGAAATTCTATTTAGAAAAAGAAGTTTTGATGCAGTCAAAGATTGACTGGATAATCCTATTAATCTCAACCTTTGCCTAAAATTTCATCCATTTTTCTTCCCTTAGCAAGTTCATCAACCAACTTGTCCAGGTAGCGCTTTTTTTTAGTTGGTGGAGTAGTAATGTTTTCGATTCGATAACCACAAATAACTCCCGTAATCAAATGGGTATTGGGATTAATTGATGCATTTTCAAAGAAGGTTTCAAAGGTTGCTTTTTGATCAATCAGTTTTGCCAAAGCGTTATCATCATAACCAGTTAGCCATTCAATTACGGTAAGCAGTTCTTCTTTGGTTCTTCCTTTTTTTCTCAACTTTATTGACATAATGAGGATAAACATACGAAAAAGTCATTTGGGCAATGCGTTGATCATGAGCTGGGGTTGTAGTCATCGAATGGTTGTTTTAAAATTCTGAAGTCATGTGAAAGGTTATGGAAGGATATTTTTGTTGGGTCATTTGCAGAGAAAAACTAGAGTCTGCTAAAAAGACCATTTGTCCTTGCTTATCTTTAGCTAAGAACTTTTGTTTTACTCTTTTAAAATCTAAAAATTCATCATTTTTGTCGTCCGTTGCCTCTACCCAACAGGCCTTGAATACATTTAAGTTTTCATAAGAACACTTTGCTCCATATTCGTGTTCCAAGCGGTATTGGATTACCTCAAACTGAAGTGCTCCTACTGTACCAATTATTTTCCTGTTGTTTAGAGATAATGTAAACAGTTGTGCTACCCCTTCGTCCATCAATTGATCAATACCTTTATTTAGCTGTTTGGCTTTCATTGGGTCGGCATTGTTGATGTACCTAAAATGTTCAGGAGAAAAACTAGGAATACCTTTGAAATGAATTTGTTCACCTGAAGTTAAAGAATCTCCAATTTTAAAATTCCCAGTGTCATGAAGTCCAACAATATCTCCGGGATATGAAATATCAACAATTTCTTTTCGTTCTGCAAAAAAAGTATTGGGACTTGAGAATTTTACTTTTTGGTTATTTCGAACGTGCAGGTAGGGGATGTTTCGTTCAAAAGTCCCTGAAACAATTTTAATGAAAGCTAAGCGATCTCTATGATTGGGATCCATATTGGCATGTATTTTGAAAACAAAGCCACTAAAAGATTTTTCATTAGGTTGAATCATTCGTTCCTCAGCTTGCTTTTCTAGAGGAGCAGGAGCAATGTCAATAAAACAATCCAAAAGCTCTTGAACACCAAAGTTATTCAAAGCAGATCCAAAAAAAACAGGTTGTTGGTTACCTGCTAAATACTCTTCTTGAGAGAAGGGAGGATAAACTCCAACTACCAACTCCAATTCATTTTTGAGAGTTTGCAGAGAATCAGTGCCAATTAATCGTTCCAATTCTGGATCCTCAAGGGAGTTAAAAGAAACGGTATTCCCTTTAGTCTGTTTATCTTCCTCTAAAAACAACTTTGCGTTTTTATTCCAAATATTGTAGATACCTTTAAAATCATAACCCATTCCAATAGGATGTGATAGGGGAGTAACACGAAGTCCCAGTTTAGATTCAACTTCATCTAATAAATCAAATGAATCTTTTCCCTCTCGATCCAGTTTGTTGATGAACACAATCATGGGAATATTTCTCATGCGACAAACTTCAACAAGTTTCTCGGTTTGTTCCTCAACACCTTTTGCGACATCAATTACCACAATAACACTATCAACAGCTGTTAAGGTTCTAAAAGTGTCTTCGGCAAAATCTTTGTGCCCCGGAGTGTCTAGGATGTTAATTTTTTTGTCCTTGTAAAGGAAAGCAAGAACTGAAGTTGCAACCGAGATACCTCTTTGGCGTTCAATTTCCATAAAATCGCTAGTTGCCCCTTTTTTTATTTTATTTGATTTAACTGCTCCTGCTTCTTGAATAGCACCTCCAAAAAGGAGTAGTTTTTCTGTAAGGGTTGTTTTTCCAGCATCGGGATGTGATATGATTCCGAAAGTTCTTCTCTTGGCGATTTCTTCTAAAAACATCAAAATAATTTTGTTCAAAAATAACACTTAAATTGTAAGCAGGTTTCTTTTCAAAATAGGTTTTTGACAAATTAATCGGTAATTTTGAATTGAATGAAAGAAGAAAAAGTTATTCTAGTTACACCAAAAGATGAACCCATCGGATTGATGCCAAAAATTGAAGCTCACGAGAAAGCAGTTTTGCATCGTGCGTTTTCAGTGTTTGTAATAAACAGTAAAAATGAGTTGATGCTTCAACAACGAGCATTCGAAAAATATCATTCCCCAGGTTTGTGGACCAATACCTGTTGTAGTCATCAACGCCACCAAGAGGGTAACATAGAAGCTGGTATGAGAAGATTGAAAGAAGAAATGGGCTTCGAAACCGATTTAGAATATTTATTTAATTTTATTTACAAGGCACCTTTCGATAATGGATTAACCGAGCACGAACTGGATCATGTATTGCTGGGTAGGTACGAAAATGAACCCACAATCAACTCAGAAGAGGTAGCCTCCTGGAAATGGATGAATATTGATGAAATCCACTCCGATTTAATTGATAATTCTGAAAATTACACCGTATGGTTTGCAATTATTTTTGAACGTTTTTACAAACACATAAAAAAGAAAGTATGAATGTTACTGTAAGCAGAAAAGCGCATTTTAATGCTGCACATCGTTTGTACAGAAAAGATTGGTCTGACGAACAAAATTATCAAATTTTTGGAAAATGTTCAAACCCCAATTTTCATGGACACAACTATGAGTTGATTGTTAGTGTTACCGGTCCTATTGATCCAGAGACTGGATATGTTATGGATATGAAAGCTCTAAAAGATCATATCAAAACTGAAGTTGAGGATGCATTTGATCATAAAAATCTAAACCTAGAGGTTCCTGAATTTACTGACACCATCCCAACTGCAGAAAATATTGTAGTTGTAATTTACAACAAACTCAAAAAAATATTGAAAACCAATCAAAGCATGGAAGTTGTATTGTACGAAACTCCGAGAAACTTTGTGACATATTCAGAAAACTTATGAGTCTAAAAGTTGGAGATTTAGTTCCTTCTTTTGAATTACTTGATCAAGACGGTAATTGCTTTAAGAGTGAAACCGTATTGGGTAAAAAACCAGTTGTTATTTATTTTTACCCAAGAGATGAAACCCCCGGTTGTACTGCCGAAGCATGTAGCTTCAGAGATCATTATGAGGAGTTTGTTGAGCTTGGAGCTGAGGTTATTGGAGTAAGTTCAGATGGAGTTAAAAGTCATCAGAAATTTGCTAAAAGACATCGATTACCTTTCATATTACTTTCCGATAAGAAACAAAAAGTCCAACGTCTGTTCAAATTACCAAAAATATTATTCGGACTTTACACCAAGCGCATTACTTTTGTAGTTGATAAAGATGGTAAAATCTCTTATGTGCATAATAGCCTTAGGTCAGACAGTCATATCAAAAAAGCATTACAAAAGCTCCAGTCATAAAAAAAAAGTACCTTTGATAAAATTTAAAATTAGATTATGGCCAGTAAAAAGCAATTAAAGAAAGACATCAACAATAGTGTTGGCGCTTTGATAGAAGAAATCTATGTTTGGGAATTGTTAAACCCCAAAGGAGATTTCAAGAAAAGTGAAAAATTAATCGACGAAGCAATTGCTTTATTTGATGAATTGATCATGAAAATACACGACCATACAGAAGAAATTCCCGCAAAGAAATACTTTAATGTAATTGTAGAAGAGTTGAATACAAAAACAGCTTCAATCTCTGATAAAGTAAGTAAGTTGAAATAACTTCAGTTTATTCAGCTTTCTTTACTTCACCCTCTAAAGAAGCAAGATAATTTCCAAACTCAACCCCATAGGTTGAGTTTTTTACATTTTCAGACATTTTATTGTAAAGGTCATCTAGGAATTTTTTATTGGCATCGTTCACCTCAAAAAGACCAATGTAAGCAGCAATTTCTTTGTCAGCATTATTGTTAGCATAGTTCAAAGCGTAAAGATAACGGCGACGCAAAAGACTTTTAGAAGCTTTGGTAAGTTTTTGTTCTTTCTCTTCAGCAGTTAATCCATCTTTTTTAACGAAATCTTTGATAAGATCAAGATTTTGTTCATTAAACTTTCTGAGAACAGATTGGTATTCTTCAAACAAAATTTGATTTTCAGAGCCACTAATTTGAGCACTACTTTCAAAAGTTTTTAAAAGTGAATTGATTGTAATCTCACCTTTCTCAGCAAAAAATGAAATGCGGTCGTTCAGAGTATCTCCATCCTCTTTTGCTAAATACAAATAATAAATCTCAGGAGATTCAATGTCGGCCTGCAATTTGAAATCGCTGTTTTTTTCAACCGTGAAAGAATCAATATTGATGATCGTACTGTCTTGTGTTTTTTGAAGGTAAAGGGTGCCTTTTCTTAAGCCATCGATTTTACCCGTTACTCGCATTGATTTTTTGTTGGGTGAACCGCAAGAAATTAAAAGACTTAGAATGAAAATAGTATTAAAGAATCTCATAAAATATTATTGTTATTTATTGAACCAGTAGGTTAACTTAAATGTTAAACTTCTGATCTTAGGTGCAAAAGTATCAGTTACAAAATAATTATCATTAAAAACGAGATAAAAATCTGATAAGGGACTAAATCTCCATTGCAACCTCGAATTAATCCCAAAAATATCAGATTGAGAACTGAATTGGAAAAAAGTTCCCCAAAAAACCTTTTTACTGAAGGTAATATCAACTTTAGGCCCGATAAGAATAAGATTTGCAGAGGGGTAGGGATCGGGAAGTTTTATTTGTTCGTAATTCAAACGCATACTGGCTGTTAAATGAGGTTGAACACGGTAGTTCATTTGAGAAGACACAGAAAATTTTGTTCCATTGAAAAAATTGCCATAGGAGCTTTTTATGTTGTAATTAAAAATATTACTCCTGTCCGATTGAAATGACAATTCAACATCATCGTAATCATATCCAGTTCCTGCTTCTAAAGGAACATCAGAGTTATTTCGTGTAGGGTCAAAATCATTAATTAAATAAGTATAGCGATTGCTGTAACGAAATTCTAACTCAGCTTGATTCAAAAATGAAACCTCAACACTAGACCATAATCCACGATCGGTAGTGAGGTAATCGTCTTTTGGACGACCTACATAATAGAAAGATTGAGATAAATTTATGGATCTCAATGTTTTTGAGTTGAGCCAGATGCGATAGGCGTATCGAAGGTAATTTTTTAAAATACCAGTTCTTCTAATAAAACCCAAATCCGACTGATAATTTTCCCCAATTCGAGTTCCACTGAAAGAAACCGAGTGAACTTTTTCATTGTAATTAAATCGAACCCCAGAGGCATATGCTTCTTTTTTTTGATCGGGACTGAACGAGTGGTGAAAAAAACTTCTCCCAGTCCAGCGGTTACTTTTTGAAGCCAAGTTAAAGTCCAATCCCAAAACTCGATTAAATTCATCTTGGGAGTGGTCAAATTCTGGATTACCAGTAGTTTGACGGTTTACAAAAATAAAACTCAAATTGGATCGATCTAAAACTTGTTGTTGTAGAGTAAAAACAGTGTTGTTATTTGCTGCAATTTGATTTGAAGAATCTTGATCCGTTTGCATGTTAAGAAAGCCCAAGCGTAAATCATTATTAATTTTTCCACTCAACCTCATACCAGCAATGATTTTATTTTCAAAAGTAGTACCCGTAGTATCTTTTGCAACTCCAATTCTTCTTGAGAAAAAGGGCTGTGCTTCTCGTCGATCTCCAAAATTCACAAATAAATCACTGTTCTGAATAAAAAACTGACGTTTTTCGGGTAAAGTAACTTCAAATCGAGATAAGTTAATTATTTGATCGTCAACTTCAACTTGAGAAAAATCTGGATTAAATGTTAAATCCAAATTCATGCCACTTCCAATAGAAATTTTAGCATCACCCCCATAATTGAAAGCGTCTGTTTGTTGATTGGCATCGAAATCTTTTTGAATTGCACCACCAACATAAGGAATAAGAGCAATCATTTTTTTTGATTTCTTCAAGGGCTTTTCAAAATCAAGTACGCCCATGTAGGCTAAGCCCGCAATGGTTTGATTTTGAGGTACATTAGCCCAAGTAGACCATTGTCTGGTATGCGTGTCATGACGATAAACATTAACCCTCCACTGTGTAGCTCCTTCTGGATATTGAATGGACTTCAAAGGGATTTTAATTTCAGAAACTGTAAAACCATTTTGTTGACTGGGTTTGGTTTCCCATTTAACATCCCAACTTTTATTGTAGTCCTTTTCGTAACTATTTCCCCCATTTGAAATCAGAGACTCTCTTTTTACACCCAATGGATTGGTTCCAAACATAAATCCATTGGTTCCATCCATAAAAGTGTCTAGAATCAGGGTTATGTTATCGTTTCCAGCACCAGAGTAATCTCTTCTCAGGGATGGAACAATGTATTCTGAAGCTTCCGAATATGAGGTGACTAGAACATACAAATTTTCATCATCAACTAAGAATTTTGCAGTTGTAGGTTGATCCGCCTTGAGGCTATCGGTTGGGAACCACTGCCAAAACTCAGAAATCTCGTCCGCAGTTTCCCAAGACTCCTCATTTCCAAAGCCATCAATTTCTATGGTTTCATCAGTCTGTTTTACAATGGCATTCCTAACTTCTTGGGCAACAGAAATAGAAGTAAAAGCAATCAGAAAATAGAGGGTAATAAGACTTTTAATGGCAGTAGATTTATGAAGTAAATTTTGTCGTACTTTATTTTGTAATATTTTAAGGCTAAACATTTGACCTATAGTTTAATTCAAAAGAACAAAACAAGGTTTTATGTCTTAATTAATTTCAAAACTACTGATAAATTGTCTTTTAATGATTAATTTTAAACAAAATATATTTTACAAACTATAAAGAACATATTTTATCTTATTTCAGCGCTGTTTATTATTGGTTGAGGTAGTGATAATGATCCCGAGATATTATCTACTAGAACACCAATAACACAACTAGACGCTACTGGTAATGCTTCTCCAGATTCAAATCACGCAAAAATCGTAAAAACATGGAATCTTGTTTCAGTTGTTTTAGATGGTCAAGACATAACCTCTAATATTTTTATGAATATTTGTGAAAATGATTACGATGAAAGTTATGTCGAGGGATGTACACCAGCAACCTCTATTTCCATATCCTTTTCTGCATTTGGAACTTATTCCATAGTTTTCTTAGGAAGTAATCAAGGAACCAGTGTAGAAACTGAGCCTTGGGCTTGGATCTCTTCGGATCAAACCTTTTTCTCTTATGGTTATGATGATGATGATGGAGGAACGGTTACAATCCAAACCCTAACAGATACCAGTCTTGTAGCTGTTGATGATGATGGACAAAAATTCACTTTATCAGCCCTTTAGACATAAAGTTTTAATAAAAAAAAGCTTTGCATTGCAAGGCTTTTTTTATGCCCTTATTTTACGGAAAGTCAAATTGATTCTTGGATCTATTTGCTTTTGGGTTTTTGCAATTTGATGCTGCCAGTAATGTTGCATTTCACCCCCCATGATCAATAAACTTCCATGGGCAAGTTTTATTTTATGTCTTTCTTTTTTAATTTTTTTGTGTCTGAGATGAAAAAATCTTTCAGCACCCAAACTAACTGAGGCAATGATGGGATTAATCCCCAATTCCTTTTCATCATCAGAATGCCAACCGTTACTATCTTTTCCATCCCTGTATTTATTCAGTAAAACACTTGTAAATTCATATTGTTCCACAGTCTTTATTTTCAAAAGAATATGCAATAATATAGGAGATATTGGTTCGGGATTCATGGTAATTCCCGAATAGCTGTAGGGGATATTATTTATGCTGTGGAGAGAAGTTAATCGAGGTTGAGGATACGTCTTACCAAAAATAGTAATGGGGTCTTGCCTCCAAGGAATTTCACTATCCAGGGTTTTGTAAAGGAGATCCGCCTCTTTTTTTGACCAAAAATTTTCAAAATAAAGCAATTCACCATTGGGAAGTTTTGGTTTCCAAACAGGAGCCTTATCTGAGAAGAGTTCGTGCATATTCAAAAGTACATTTAATTTTTACTTTTTGAATTTGTAAAGCATTAAATTTTTTACCAAAAACTTGTTTAGATGGTTTCAAACCAGTCGTTAATCAACTGAAATAAGTAAGTACAGAATTTTTAAAAAACTTTCGATTGATTATCTTTAAAAAAAATACAACTATTATTATTAAAAATAATCTGACATGAAAGTACGTATAGGCTTTATTTTTTTATCCTTCCTAACCCTCATTTTGACCACAGCAATTTACTTCATATGGGAACCCATAAAATGGAGTTTAATTCTAACCGCTCCCTTGATTTTACTTGGTTTTTATGACCTCACACAAAAAAGACAAACGATCCTTCGGAATTTCCCTGTTCTGGGGCATTTGCGTTATGTACTAGAAGCCATTCGTCCTGAGATCATGCAGTATTTTGTAGAAACTGACACTCAGGGACGTCCGATCAACAGAATGTTCAGAAGCTTGATTTATCAAAGAGCAAAAGACGTAACCGATACTGTGCCTTTTGGAACACAGATGGATGTTTATCGATCGGGTTATGAGTGGATGGATCATTCGATGTATGCCATTGATCAAGATCAAGTAGATTCAAGTCCAAGAGTTGAGGTTGGCAGTAAGCACTGTAATCAGCCCTATTCAGCAAGTATATTAAACGTATCTGCAATGAGTTATGGCTCGTTAAGTAAAAATGCTGTTTTGGCATTGAACAAAGGAGCTAAAATTGGAGGCTTTGCCCAAAACACTGGAGAAGGTTCCATCAGTCCATTTCATCTAGAATCACAAGGAGATCTAATTTGGCAAATTGGAACGGGTTATTTTGGTTGTAGAACAAAAGAAGGAGATTTTTGCCCCGATTCATTTGCAGAAAAAGCTGCCTTAGATACGGTTAAAATGATTGAAATAAAAGTATCTCAGGGAGCTAAACCCGGTCATGGAGGAATTTTACCTGCTGCCAAAAATACCCCAGAAATAGCAGCGATTAGAGGAGTAGATCCGCACATAGACGTTCACTCTCCTCCGAGTCATTCGACCTTTTCGAATCCAACGGAATTGATCGAGTTTATTTCATTATTACGCGAGCGGTCTCATGGAAAACCCATTGGTTTTAAATTGTGCATCGGTAAAAAGCTAGAATTTATCGCCATCTGTAAAGCAATGTTAGCAACTGGAATCACTCCCGACTTTATTACGGTAGATGGAGGAGAGGGAGGAACAGGGGCCGCTCCTGTTGAATTTTCAAACTCCCTCGGAGTTCCTTTACGCGACGGACTAGCCTTTGCCTATGACACTCTGGTGGGCTATGGTTTAAAAGATGAAATCAAATTGATTGCCTCTGGAAAAATATTTACTGGATTCCATATTGCTCGTGCTTTAGCTTTGGGTGCCGATATGGTAAGTTGTGCGCGTGCAATGATGATGGCCATTGGGTGTATTCAGGCATTGGAATGCAACACCAACACCTGCCCAGTTGGGGTAGCAACACAAAATAAATCTTTGATGAGTGGATTGGATGTAAACGATAAATCGTCTCGTGTGGCTAATTTCCATAGAAAAACACTCAAGAGTTTTACAGAGTTACTAGCTGCCTCAGGATTGAGTGCTCCTGATCAACTTCGGCGACAGCATATCAACAGACGCTTGGGTATGAATCTCATCAAAAGGTATGACGAAATTTTCCCTTATTCTGAGAAAAATTCACTGTTGTAAATGGTGTTTTTTTGATTTGGGTTAAAAACGGCCTTTTGAATTCTAGGAGAAACCATTAAACAGCCTCAACCAAACAAAAGCCTATTTTTCTTCGGGTTACAAAACCGAGCTTTTCATAGAGCTTTATTGCATGGACATTGTTTTCGTCCACATGCAGAATAGGGATTTTGTTTTCGGAAAAGATTTTATCAGTAGTTTTTTTTAGGAGCTGCTGTGCATAGCCTCTTTTTCGGAAGTCAGGTAGAGTAACAACAGCACTTACCTCTGTGAAAGAATTCATCTTGATGCGTTCCCCAGAAGCCGCAATTAATTTTTCCCCAGAGTAAATGCCAAAATAAGACCCTATCTGTACCGTTTTCTCTCGGATAAATCCAGGCTGCACAAAATTTACTAGATCATAAAGTTCCTTTATTTGTTTATCAGAATCAAGGCTAACAATCGATTCGGTAAGTTGTAAATCAAAGGGACTAGATAAGAGCATTTGATTAGCTGTTAGTTGTTTTTTGATTTGGGTTTGTACACCAGTAGTCGGGGGTTCTCCTACCATGTAAAAATAAGAAGTGAGTTTGCTATATTTATCCGAAGCTGGGCTTGTAACTCCTGTTGGTCCTTTTCCGCCAAAAGCACAAAACTGGGGTTTGTAAAATTTACAGCCGTCAAATTCAATCGCATATTGCTTATGCGTTTCTTCTAAGGCGAACCAAATGGGATTGTCCAGTTTGTAGTCTTCGTCTTGACTCATTCAATACTAAAGCTTTAATTAAAGCTAGTTAAAAATAGTTCAAAAAAAAGCTGTCTTTGAAGACAGCCTTTTTTTATTTAATCAGATCAACAGAGCGAACAATAAATTGTGTAAGCTCTTCTCCTTTGAGAAGGTTCTGTGATAAACGAGCCAAATCGAGGGTTTGTTGAATGAGACGTTCTCGTTTCTTCTTGGTCTTGGTGTTCAAGATTTGACCTACCAGAGGGTGATTGGTGTTTACTACCAGAGTGTAGATTTCAGGTAAATTTCCAAACATACCTGCGCCACCTCCGGTTTGCTGCATTTCTTTCATACGACGCATAAATTCGGGTTGGGTCAAAACAAAGGGAAGTTGTGAACTGCTCAGTGCTTCCAGTTGAATGGTGTATTTCTCTTTGGGTATTACTTCTTCGATAAGAGGAGTAAGTGCTTCTTTTTCTTTTTCTGAAAGTTTAGAAACGGTAACTTCATCTTTTTTGATCAGGTTATCAATAGCATCACCGTCTACTCGAGCAAAAGAAATTTTTTCGTGATTACTTTCTAGTTTTTGAATAAGGTGGGGAACAATAGGAGAATCTAAAAGTAATACTTGATACCCTTTTTCTTTAGCAGCTTCAATGTAAGAATGCTGCTCATCTTTGTTTGAAGCATAAAGAACAACAAGTTTTTCGTCTTTGTCTGTTTGTAAATCTTTAGTAGCCTCTTTCAATTCATCAAAAGTGAAGTAATTTCCGTCAACAGTAGGGTAGAGCGCAAATTTGTCAGACTTTTCGAAGAACTTTTCTTCAGAAAGCATCCCGTATTCAATAACCACTTTAATGTCGTTCCACTTTTGTTCGAAAGCAGCGCGGTCATTTTTGAAAAGGCTTGACAATTTATCAGCTACTTTACGGGTAATGTAGTTGCTAATTTTTTTAACAGCACCATCGGCTTGTAAATAACTTCTGGATACGTTTAATGGGATGTCCGGAGAATCAATAACTCCGCGTAGCATGGTCAAAAATTCAGGAACAATTCCCTCTACATTATCCGTTACAAAAACCTGATTTTGGTAGAGCTGAATTCTGTCTTTTTGAATACTGAGATCGTTGCTTAGCTTAGGAAAGTAAAGAATCCCAGTCAGGTTGAAAGGATAGTCAACATTCAAATGAATGTTGAACAAAGGCTCTTCAAATTGAGTAGGGTAAAGCTCACGATAAAAGGATTTGTAATCCTCTTCTTTCAAGTCAGCGGGCTGTTGCGTCCAAGCTGGATTTGAGTTATTTACAATATTGTCAACAGTCATTTTTTGGGCTTCAGTTCCTTCTGGAGCTCCATCTGGAATAGGAAGGATTTCTTCCTTGGTTCCAAACTTAATAGCGACTGGCATAAACTTGTTGTACTTGTTCAAAAGCTCGGTAATTTTTGAGTTTTCTAAAAACTCAACAGAATCCTCAGCAATATGAAGAATGATTTCTGTCCCTCTTTCTTTTTTGTCATGAGGTTCCAAAGTAAATTCTGGAGAACCATCACAGCTCCAGTGAGCAGCTGGTTCATCTTTGAAGGACTTGGTAATTAACTCTACTTTTTCTGCAACCATGAAAGCAGAATAGAACCCCAAACCAAAATGGCCAATAATACCACTATCAGCAGCACTGTCTTTGTATTTCTCCAAAAACTCCTCTGCACCAGAAAACGCAACTTGGTTAATGTATTTTTTTACTTCTTCTGAGGTCATCCCAATTCCTTGGTCAATGATATGGAGGGTTTTATTGTCTTTGTCCAGCTTGATTTCAATTATGGGATCGCCTAGCTCACCAATTGATTCACCTAGATTGCTCAGATGTTTTAACTTTAAAGTTGCATCCGTAGCATTTGATATGAGTTCACGCAAAAAAATCTCGTGATCACTGTACAAAAATTTCTTGATGAGAGGAAAAATGTTCTCAACAGAAACATTAATTTTACCTTTTGACATATTTTTATTTTTATCTAACACAACTCAAAAAAAATACCATTCTATTTTCGCTGACAAATTGGCATTTTATTTTGTTTAATTTTTTTCTTAAAAAGATAAACAGTTTGTATCTTTGTAGTAAATATCAATGTCATGGCAACAGCAAAAAAAACAAAAACCTCCAACATTATTACCCTCTACATGGAGACCGCGTTGGAGAACGAAAAATTTCCACTCTCGGTTTACAAATTTTGTAAGACCAACGGAATAGAGGAATCTGATTTTTACAAAACCTACGCATCTTTAGATTCTGTTAAACTTCATATTTGGCAAGTTTTTTTTGAAAATACAATGGATCTGATCCGTAAGAATAAAAGGTTTGATGATTTCAGTAGAAAAGATCGTTTATTGACATTTTATTTTACTTTTTTTGAGGTCTTACAGCTCAACAGAAGTTATGTGTTTTTTGCACTAAGCCCAGTAGGATCACCAATGTCTGTAATGAGACAATTAAAAAAACTAAAAAGTTCTTTTAAAGATTTCTCATCTGATTTAATTGAAGAGGGTAACGATGACAAAACATTGAACACAACCAAACATCCTGTTGCACTATTTTCGGAAGCAGCTTGGGCTCAATTGTTATTTTTATTAAAATTTTGGTTGGATGACACTTCACAAGGTTCTGAAAGAACCGATGAAGCAATAGAAAAATCGGTCACAGTTGCTTTTGACGTATTTGACAACACTCAACTTGAAAGAATATTGGATCTCGGGAAGTTTTTGTGGAAAGAAAAATTAAATAAAGCTTATTGAAAACACTAGATTACATCCCAACTGGAAAAATAGAACGTGCAGGAAAGTTGATGAGCACGGGAGTTAAAATAGGAGGGAATTACATAAAATACATTGGAGACAAAATTACAGATCCCGAAAATGCCAAGGAGAACTTTGATGAAAACAATGCCGCAGACATTTACAATGGACTGAAAAGCCTCAAAGGAAGCGCACTAAAAGTTGCTCAAATGCTAAGCATGGAAAAAAACTTATTACCGGGTGCTTATGTTGAAAAATTCAGTTTGGCTCAATTCTCTGTACCTCCATTATCCGGACCGCTTGTAAGAAAAACATTTAGAAAATATTTAGGAGAATATCCAGAAACAATATTTGATACTTTTGAATCCGAATCCGTAAATGCAGCAAGTATAGGACAAGTTCATAAAGCCACACTTAATGGCAAAAAACTTGCCGTGAAAATTCAATACCCCGGAGTAGCAAATAGCATCAGTTCAGATTTGACATTGGTAAAACCCGTTGCAACTCGCTTATTCAATCTGAAGGGAAAAGATTCAGAAAAATACTTCAAGGAAGTTGAAGGAAAGTTGTTGGAGGAGACAAACTACACTCTAGAACTGGAACAAAGCAAATCAATGACCGAGGCTTGTTTGCACATTCCTAATCTCAAATTTCCTGACTATTACAAAGATTTTTCATGTGATAAAATCCTAACCATGGACTGGATGTCCGGAATTCATTTAGCGCAATACACCTCCAAACAAAACGATCCTCAAGAAAGCAATTCAATAGGACAAACACTTTGGGACTTTTACATGTACCAGATGCACGTTTTGAAGCGTGTTCATGCGGACCCTCATCCAGGTAACTTTTTGGTTGACAGTTCTGGCAATCTGATAGCAATTGACTTTGGATGTATCAAAGATGTTCCAGAGGATTTTTATGTACCTTATTTCGAATTAGCTCAAAAAGAGGCAATGGAAGATCGCGATTTTTTCATTGATAAAATTACCGCGCTAGAAATTCTCAGACCTGATGATTCAGCAAAAGATAGTGCATACATTACCGATTTGTTCCACGAGTTACTTGGAGTATTGACTTTTCCTTTTCACAATGAAACTTTTGATTTTTCTGATGAAATCTTTTGGGGAAAGGTTGCTCAAATGAGTGAAAGGCTATCCAAGGATGAACAATTACGTAAGCTGAATGGAAATCGTGGTTCAAGACATTTTCTTTACATCAACCGTACATTCTTTGGGTTGTACAATTTGTTACACGATTTAAAATCCAATGTCGTGGTCGACAATTACAAAAAGTTCATCTAAATTTTTTTGTTATGGTTTCTATTATTCTTTACTTTTAATGAACTACTAATAAAAATTTATGTACAATTCAAAAATTATTGGGCTAGGGAAATACCTTCCAGAAAATGTTGTAACCAACTCCGACCTGTCCAAAATCATGGATACTTCTGATGAATGGATAACGGAAAGAACAGGAATAAAAGAGCGTCGCCATATTAAAAAAGGTGATGGAAACACTACAGCAACAATGGCTCTAAAAGCAACTAAAATTGCTTTGGAACGTGCAAATTTGAAAGCCGAAGATTTGGATTTAATCCTTTTTGCAACGCTAAGTCCTGATTATTATTTCCCGGGTTCTGGTGTAATCCTTCAAGATTTATTGGGGATTCCAGCCTGTCCTGCGATGGATATTCGGAATCAATGTAGTGGGTTTATTTATGCAT